>Ga0209291_1000838_pt1 | contig 29022 bp, 30 predicted proteins | sample GOMGulsemesocosm_FD_184633 | JGI IMG/M metagenome (GOLD analysis project Ga0209291, IMG submission 184633) | Methane-oxidizing microbial communities from mesocosms in the Gulf of Mexico - GOM9B Gulf of Mexico (SPAdes) (version 2) | ecosystem: Environmental > Aquatic > Marine > Cold seeps...
TACAGATTTTTTACAATTACATTATCGCTAAAATTGACTCTATCGTTAATGATATGGAAGATGCTTCAATCTCTTTGATTGATTTATTAGTTGCAAACAAAAAATAATAACTCTTGAGGTTTTACGCTTTGTAAAAGGAGTGTAAAATAATCAAGGTAAAAACATATATAATTATGAATTTACAAAAAATGTTAACGGTTGGGATTGCAGTTATTAGTCTTGTAGCTGTTGTATTGTGGGTTATGATTACCAAAGGAGGTGATGATAGTGCAGCAATTGATGCGATGTTATGGTTTGGTAATATTTTAATATTTGGTGCAGGTGCAATCGCAATTGTATTGTCTTTGAAAAATATTGTTTCTAACCCAGCAAAAATTAAATTAGCAGGAATAGCAATTATAGCTTTATTGGCAATTGTAGGAATTAGCTACGGGTTATCAACTGGAAAAGAGGTTTTAAGAGATGGTACACAAATGGTTTCTGAATCAGGATCTAAATTAGTAGGTACTGGTTTAAGAGTATTTTATATCTTAATCATTATAGCTTTAGGTTCTATGGTAGCAGCTGGAGTTAAAAAAGCATTAAATAAATAAATTATGGCAAAAAGATCAATACCTGAAGTGAACGCAGGATCTATGGCAGATATTGCTTTCTTGCTTCTAATTTTTTTCCTGGTTACTACAACGATAGAACAGGATAATGGAATAACACGTAAACTTCCTAGATGGGAAGAGGTGCCACCTCCAAATCCTCCAATAATTAAAAAGAAAAACATTTTTACAGTCGTTGTAAACAAAAACGACCAAATGTTAGTTGAAAATGAACTAATGGAGCTTAAAGACTTGAAAAAGGCTGCAATGGAATTCATCGACAATGGTGGGGGAGAAGGAACAGAAGGGAATAAATGTGATTATTGCCAAGGTGAAAGAAGCGCAAGCTCATCAGATCATCCTTCAAAAGCAATTATAGCACTTAAGAACGAACGTGAAACATCGTATAGTACTTATGTGGCTATCCAAAATGAATTGGGAGCAGCATATACTGAATTACGTAATAGAGAGGCTGTGCGTTTGTATGGAGCGGGGAATACTTATACAAGTATGAATGCGATTTACAAGGATCCTAAAGTGAAAGATGATGCTTTAAAGGCTAAACTTGACACACGTTTGAAAAAATTAAAGAAGATGTATCCTCAGATTATTTCTGAAGCAGAATCTAAAACTAATTAATTATGGCAAAGTTTAAAAAGAAAAAAGACGGCGAATTGCCTCAGGCTTCCACAGCAGCTTTACCAGACATTGTATTCATGTTATTGTTCTTTTTTATGACGGTAACAGTAATGAAAGACAATTCATTAATGGTAGAAAACAAGTTGCCGGAAGCAGATGATATCGAAAAACTAAATCGTAAAAACGATAGGGTTATGTATATCTATGCTGGAAAGCCAGTTGAAGGTTATGAAGATCAATTTGGTACAGAAGCAGTATTGCAATTGAATGATAAAATTGCACAACCTTCTGAATTAAAACAATTCATTCATGCTGAACGAGCGCTTAGAACTGAAGAGATAATACCGTTTATGGTTACTGCTTTAAAAGTAGATAAGAATGCCAATATGGGGTTAGTGTCTGATGTTAAGCAAGAACTACGTAAAGAAAATATGTTGAAAATTAGTTATTTGTCAGTTAAGCCTGCACAAAAGTAAAACTGATCTTCAGTAGAATATAAAAAACCTGCATTTTGCAGGTTTTTGTTTTATATATATCAAGTATACTACTTTATGAAATTTAAAAAGTTATCTCTAGGAATTTCTTTAGCCCCTAAGCTTTCTAAATGGGCGGTATACATTTGACAATCTATTAGGCGGTATTCTTTTGTTTTTAATTCCTGAACTAAAGTGATAAAGGCTGTTTTTGAGGCGTTACTTACAGTAGAGAACATACTTTCCCCACAAAATACTTTTTTCTCTTTTAAATCTATGCCATACAACCCTCCAACTAACTTTTCGTTTTGCCATACTTCAACCGAGGTTGCAATTCCTTGTTTGTGTAATGCAATGTAAGCTTCTGTCATATCATCAGTTATCCAAGTGTCATCTTGGTCGTCTCTTTTAATCTGAGCACAATATTGAATGACTTTTTCAAAAGCGGTGTTGAAAGTGATTTTAAAAAGCTCTTTTTTAAGTACAACTCGCATACTTTTAGAAACGCGAAGTTCTTTTGGGAACAACACCATTCTTGGGTCTGGTGACCACCATAACAAGGGTTCGTCAACATTAAACCAAGGAAATATTCCGCTGTTATAAGCATGTATCAAACGTTCTGAGGATAAATCACCTCCAATAGCAACTAATCCATTTGCATCCGCCTCAGAGGGGTGTGGGAAAATTATTTTATCAGTTAATAAATACATTTGTACAAGTTTAAAATATCAGTAATCCAAGGATGTAAATAGCAGACCCTACTAGCATTAGTAATAAGGTGTAAGGTAATATTTCTCGTGCCTTTAGTTTTGTAATTCCCAACAACGGTAGTGCCCAAAATGGTTGCAACATGTTGGTTATTTGATCGCCATAAGCTAATGCCATAATCGCTTTTGGTAAGGGTACTCCTAATTTTAAAGCAGATTCTAATACAATTGGTCCTTGAATAACCCACTGTCCACCTCCACTAGGAACAAAAATGTTTACCAATCCGGAACTTAAAAAAATATAAATTGGTAAGGAAGTTTGCGTAGCTACTGATACGAAGAAGTTCGAGATTTGTGTAACCATTCCAGTTGAAGTCATGATGCCCATAATCCCAAAATATAAAGGAAATTGGATTAAAATTCCTGCTGTACCTTTTATAGCTTCTTCCAATGCTTTAAAAAAACTACTAAATTTACTATGAAAAATTAATGCTAACCCTAACATTAAAAAATTAATAGCATTAAGAGTAAAGTTTAGTTGTAAGGCTTCTGCTCCGTATTTCACGTAAAAAACGACGAGTAGTAAGCCTCCAAATAGCCAAGCTAAAATAATTGAGTGATCTAATTTTTCAGCGCCAATTAAATCTTTTGATTCTGTGCCAAACTTATATTCAGGTAGGTTTAAGGTTGTGGGTTTCGTTTTTTTTGCAACAAAATATAGAAATGCAGGAATAACCAATAATAGTGTCCCAAATAAAATTAAATTCCAATAACTAAAAATGGTGCTACTGGTTGCAATATGATTGGGTATTTCAGCTAAGTTACTATAGGACGTGTTAGCAAGTAGTTCTTTAATTCTGCCTTCTCCAGCAGCGTCTAATGGTGCAGACCCACTAACACCAGAATGCCAAATCATTAGTCCTACATACCCAGCTGCTCCAATTATAGGGTAATTGATAGGGATATTATTTCGCTGGGTATATTCACCTACTTTTCTTGCTAATATAGCTCCGAAAATAAGTCCTAAACCCCAGTTTAAAAAGGCAACCAACATGGTAGTAAAACTAACAAGTACTACAGCTGTAGCCGTTGAAGTTGTAAAGCCGACTAATTTGTTAATTAGTTTATCAATTGGCTTACTTAATACTAATACATGTCCGAGAACCAATATCAATATCATTTGGTAAGCAAATACCAATAATTTACTATTCCATATACCATCTTCCCAATGTTTCAGTATGGATACAAGGTGATTGTCATTATTCGATTCAGTAAAAAAGTATGCTAAAAAAATGGTTAGTAAGCTCAGCAGAACAGCAATAGTAAAAGGAGAGGGGAGTACCTTTTTAAAAATATTTTCTATAGACTGAGTAAAGTTCATAAGCTAAGTTTTACCGTCGAAAATTACGAATAATTTATATTCATACCAATAATGATAGCGGTAAGAAAAGCAAAAGCCATTTCGAGTTTATCGAAATGGCTTTTATGAATTATAGTTTAATTTCTAACGTGAGTTAGAAAGGTAAGTCGTCGTGATCTTGTTCTTTTAAATCAGTAGTTGGTTCAAAAGCATCAACTGGTGCAACTGGAGGCATTCCAGGAGCTCCACCTTGAGCTGCCATTTGATTTTCAATTCTCCATCCTTGAATAGAGTTGAAATATTTAGTTTCTCCTTGTGGGTTAACCCATTCTCTACCTCTTAAGTTGATAGAAATTTTTACTGCTTGACCAACTTGGTAAGAGTTTAATAAATCACATTTATCTTGAACAAACTCTATCATAATAGATTGTGGGTATTGTTCTTCAGTAGTTAATACTACTTCTCTCTTTCTAAACCCATTACTCCCAAAAGTTTGAGTTTCCCCAACCATTTTAATTTTCCCTTGTACTTCCATTACTTCGTGTATTTGTATGTAATATTTTCAGCTCCAAAAATAGTTAAAATTGAACAGTTTAACACGTTTCAGCTATCAAAAATAGTGGTGTTTTCTATTATTTTATTAACAATATCTTCCATGCGGTAGTTACATCACCTTTTTCAAGGTAGTCTTGTGCTTTTTTATGCATATCTTCTTGATTAGCTTTTAATATATGCGGACAGCGTTCCATAGTTTGTTTTTCAAAAGCAGCAACTTCTTCATTTGAAGGGATTTGTTCAACATTACCTAGCATTCCTAAATCATTACCAGTAAGGATATTACTGTTTTTAATATGTTCTGGTATGGCATCTACTCCAATTCCTAAAGTAGCAATTGGTTTAGGGATTTCAAAGAACCCTTCTTTAGCTCTACTGTAAAAGCTCCCACCTGCTCTTGCTACCAAATCTAATTTGTGTTGGTCAATTCTTCCGTCAATATCTAAAATATCCTCTTGGATATGAACTTTTACAACCTCGCAAATAATCATATTTCCTGCGCCACCTTCTTTACCTAAAGCAACAACTTCCGTTACTTTACATTCAAATTGAACTGGGCTTTCAGCAACACGAAATGGTGTTATTTTTTCTGATTCTAGCATAGTAAATCCAGCTTTATCAAACTCATTTACCCCTTTTGCATATGCTGTGCTTGCTAATGACATTTGGTGGACCATATCATAATTAACAACGTTAATCACGACTTCCTTAGTATTAATGCAATTGTCCAAAGTGTGTTTTGTTGTATTATCCCGAACACTTCTTGCTGGAGAAAACACCATTATTGGAGGATTAGCACTAAATACATTAAAAAAGCTAAATGGTGCTAAATTAGGATTTCCTTCAGCGTCAATAGTACTTGCAAAAGCAATTGGACGTGGAGCGACGCTTCCTAATAAGTATCCATGCAATTTTGCTACAGATATTTCGTTTGGATTTATTGATAACATAGTTATTGTTTTGAATACCAAAAATAACTATAAATCATTTAATAAAAAACCTTATTTTAGTTGGTTTAAATAGTAAGCATTGATGTTAGAAAATAAAAATTTATTTCGCTGGATTAGTATCTTAGTTTCTTTTGTAATTGTTTCTTTAATATTATGGAATACCTATACTTTTTTTCAAAATTTTAAAGAAGAAGAACGAAAAAAAATGGAGATTTGGTCTCTAGCCTATAAAGATATCCTTCAAAATATGGATGATTTAAACGCAACCGTTTCTCCTTTTTCAGTAGATATACTTAATAATAATACAACGACCCCTATGATTGTAGAGAATCTTGATGGTGGTTATGATTTAAGAAACATCTCGAACCTTAAAAAAACGGATAGTTTAAAAATTAACCGATTAATTTCTGTATTTGAAAAAGAAAATACTCCGATAGAAATCTCTAGTAAGTATATTAAGCAAACTATTTATTTTGGAAATGCCCCCTTGTTGAATAAATTAAAATACTATCCTTTAGCATTGTTGTTGATTATGTTTTTGTTTGGGAGTGTAGTTTTCTTCTTTTATAAGTCTACAAAAAATGCGGTACAAAATAAACTTTGGGCTGGAATGGCTAAAGAAACAGCTCATCAAATAGGTACACCATTATCGTCGTTAATAGGTTGGTTGGAAATTTTGAAAATGGAAAATGTGGCTGAGGACACTCTTCAAGAAATGGCAAAAGATATTGATCGACTGAATACGATTACAGAACGATTTTCTAAAATTGGATCGATTCCAAAACTGGATCGAACAAATATAATAACAGAAACACAGAAAACTTTTCAGTATTTGCAATCACGATCATCAAAACTAGTTAAGTTTACTTTTGATGCTGTCGATGAAGAAATATATACAAATTTAAACCATCAACTGTATAGTTGGACTATCGAAAATTTGATTAAGAATGCGATTGATGCTATGAAAGGGAAAGGTGATCTATTAATTAAAGTACATCAGTTGGAAGATGTGGTTTATATACAAGTTCATGATACAGGAAAAGGAATTGCAAAATCGCAGTTTACAAAAATATTTGAACCTGGACATACTACTAAAAAACGTGGGTGGGGATTGGGTTTGTCACTTTCTAAACGAATTGTAGAAGATTATCATAATGGGAGAATCGTAGTGCTATCTTCAGAAATAGATAAAGGCACTGTGATTCAAATTAGCTTGAAAACGGTAATCTGATTTTAGATTGCCTCACTAATTTGATTAGCAATATCTTCAAATTCTTCAGAAGATAATTGTTGTTTTTGTATAAAACGGGCATCTTCCATTGTTATTAATGGGATTAAATGTACATGTACATGCGGTACTTCCAAGCCAATTACAGTCATTCCAACTCGTTTACAATCGATTACTTTTCGTACGCCACGAGCAACTTTTCTTGAGAATTTCATTAGCTCTAAATATTCGTCTTCACTTAAATCGAAAATTTTATTTTCTTCTTTTTTAGGAATACATAAAGTATGTCCTTTTGCATTTGGATTGATGTCTAAAAAAGCTAAAAAATCTTCTGTTTCCGCTACTTTATAACAAGGTATTTCCCCATTGATTATCTTTGTGAATATTGATGCCATACTTAATAATTAAGATTAAATAATATGTTACTTTTAAAATAAAATAAGAAACAAGAGCTATTCTATATTCTTGAGATTTCTAAAATTTCAAATTTCATAACTCCATTAGGCACTTGTACCTCAGCAATATCACCAACAGAGCTCCCTAGTAAACCCTTTCCGATTGGTGAACTTACTGATATTTTACCGGTTTTTAAATCAGCTTCACTTTCTGCAACTAACGAATAAGACATTTCCATTCCGTTTAGTTGATTTTTAATTTTCACTTTTGAGTGAATTAATACTTTGGAAGTATCTAATTGAGATTCGTCAATAATTCGTGCATTAGAAACTACGTTTTCTAATTTTGAAATACGCATTTCTAACATCCCTTGTGCTTCTTTTGCTGCATCGTATTCGGCATTTTCTGATAAGTCACCTTTGTCTCTTGCATCAGCAATTGCTTGAGATGCCTTTGGGCGCTCGACATCTCTTAATTGGTTTAATTCGTCTCTTAAGTTTTTTAATCCTTCTTCACTATAATAAGATACATTACTCATATTATCATTTTTTATTCCCGCAAGTGGGGTTTAATATCTCGACACTTATATCGATCAAAATTATATAGTTATTCCCTCTAGTATAACTTATAAGGGCATTCACGTTTCTATTACATACTATAACATAAAAAATCCCGTTAAAAACAGGATTTCTATCAACAAATATAGTAAAATTTAGCATTTATTGTAAATTTGGACTCATTTAAAATATTGCTGATAAAACATACAGAGTAATAATTTATGAATAACAGTGGAGTGAATATATAGTTGTTGTAAGTCACCCTTTAAAAATAATAAAGAGAAACAAATGAAAAATATTTTAATATGTGTTTTTATGTTATCACTTTTTGGTAATTGTAAAAAAGATGATGATGTGCAAAATGGATGTGTAAGTGTATTATTACCAAATTATGGCTTTGATACGGGTACTACAATTAATCTAAATTTGCCACAATATAGCGGATTACAATTTGCCGGAAATACCTTGTACGTTGGAGGGTTTAGTGTAAAAGGAATTTATTTATACAATACAGGAAGTTCAATAGTAGCATTTGAAGCTAGTGATCCTGCGCATGGACCAAGTGGTTGCTCATTGATGACTTTGTCAGGAATTGAACTAAGTTGTGAATGTGATGATGGAAATAAGTACCAACTGTTAACAGGCCAACAAACTGCTGGTGCTACTGGAAATTGTTTAAGAGCTTATAGAGTTGAAAAAAGCGGGAATATTGTACGAGTTTATAATTAAGACGTAGAACTTTTAATCGGTAGGAGGTTTTTTTCTGTTGCTTTTTTTTTCGGCATGATGTTTTTTGCTTTTCAGTCGCTTACGGATTACACTTTTTGGTGTTTTGGTAGGGATTCTTCTTTTAGGAATGATTAAATTCTTTTTTAAAAGAGATAGAAAACGTTTAATAACCAATTCTTTGTTTTTATGCTGACTCCTACTTTCGGAGCATTGTAACAATAAAAACCCTTCTTTTGATAATTTTAATTTTCTATGAAGTAATGTCTTTTCATATTCAGATAAACCTTTTGAACTCAACAAATCAAAACTTAGTTCTATTTTGGAAGAGACCTTGTTTACATGTTGTCCTCCAGCGCCTGAGCTTCTTACAGCTTTGAAAGTACATTCTTGTATTATAATTATGGAATTCATTTTAGGCTTGATGTGCTGGTTTTAGTAAATCATTAACCGTTTTAACAGGATTGAAAGTTTCAAGAGGAACCTCAACGAAAATAGTATTCCAATTTGCCATAGCACCGTTCCATAAACCAGGTAACTCGAGTGCTTTTAAATCTTTTCCTAATTTTGTTTTTGAAGAAATAAATCCTGTGTTTACGTCAACAAATTTTAAAAGATTATATTTTTCTCCTTTATAGTTTTTAATTCCACAAACTAAATCTACAGGATTGAAATGTGTTGCACTCTTGATGATTTCTTTTTGTAGCTTGTTTTTCTTGTTTATTTGAGCGCTTTCAACTATTTGGAGTGAAATAATACCATTTTCACTTTTTACCCAAAATGGACCTCCACCAGGTTCACCTTCGTTTTTAACCATACCACAAATACGAATTGGGCGATTTAATTTTTCAACTAAATACTCTATTTGATATTTTTTAGAATATTTTTCAAATTCAGGATTTACAACAATATTTAAATTGTTGATTAAAAAGTTGGCAATAGTGATAATTTCTTTTTCATCAATAGTTTCTTTTTCTAACCTCTGTTGGTACGTAAAAACTTGACATTGGGTTTTTAATAATACACCACCAAGCATTTTTTTATAGGAAGCCACTGTTTCGCTAAGGTTAGCGGCAACAACATTATCAATGTTCTTTATAAAAATAAGATCTTCATTTACCTCATTTAAATTTTCAATTAATGCACCATGTCCAGATGGACGAAATAACAGGCTATTGTCTTCTTCTCTAAATAGCTCGTTTTTTGGTGTAACAGCAATGGTATCGGTTTCGTTTTTTTGAAAAGAAAATGAAATATCAAAAGTACAATTGGTTTTTTTAGAGATATGTTCTTGAATTGTATTTAATTCTTGCTCGAATTTACCTTTATGGTGTTCTGAAATTGTAAAATGTAATTTAGCTTTATGGTGGTTAGAAGCGTATGATGCAGCTTCAAAAAGATGTTCTTGAAATGCCGTAGATATTTCATTTTTGTATTGATGAAATGGGAGTAATCCTTTTGGTTGTTCTCCATAATTCAGTTTTTCTTTGTCAAGAATTGCCTTAATAAAAGCAACCGCTTTTTCATCATCAGTTAATTGTTCATAATTAGAAGGAAGTAACGTTTTTACTTTTTTGTAAAATGGAAATTGCTCTAATCCAAACAAAAACAAGGTCATTTCAGGAACTTTATTTTTGTTTATATATGAATTTATGGATTCTTTCTTAGGATTGAATTCTTTTAGAAATTTAAATAAAAATTTAAACATTCTTGATGCAGCTCCAGAAGATGGAATAAATTTTAAAATAGAAACGGATTCTTTCTGTGACTCAAAATAATCTATAAACGCTGTTTTTTCAGTGTCGTTGAAGTTTAGGATACCGTTATTAATTGTTGCGGCATCTTTTAAATATGTTGGCGAAATTCCTGATTTGAAAAGCTGTATTTGAGAAATTACTTTCTCAGTAGTTAATCCGTTATTTTCAATTTGAAGAATGTCTTCTGAGTTAAAATTCAATGTAATGTATTTGTTTTTTTTAAAACTATATTTTGGTAAATATAAAGCTTTTATAGGTTGAGTAATAATCTTTAATTTAAATGAAGGGTTTGCTATTATTTTCCTTGATATACTTTCATTTCCATTCCCATTCCATAATTGTTTAATCCCGACATTAATAGTTTGTTATTAGATACATTTTTCTTTTCAAAACGAATCCATGTATTGTTATTTAAAAATATACGTTTAGTGTAGGTTCTTTTATTAGGAATTTCATTTGTAAAAGGTAATAACGGTCTAAAGGTAGTAGAAACCTTAACAATCCCTTTACGTGTTTTTACTTCTTGGTATTTTTTATTTGGTAGCAACTTCCCTAATTTATCAGTATACCCTAAAATTTGGATAGCTACAAAAATCCCTTCATGAGGAATAAATATGTCGTTTTTAGTAATGTCAAGCTCATAAACAGATTCGCTATCTTGTGTGACTCTAAAAACCACTTTCTCGTAGCTTAGTATGTCTCCAGGTAAACCTTCATTATTTTCGTAAAAATTGATTTTAAATAAAGTTGAGAATGAACGTTTTTTTGTATTTGCTCTTTTGCGCTTACTCCAGTCAGAAGCTTCAGTTTTTATTGGTAAATAAAGCTTCGTTATTTGTTTTGTCTTTTTCTCTTCGTTAGGGAAAAACACTGCTATTTCCGACTCTATTGTAGGCAGCCAACACTTGAAATAATCCTCATGTAAAGTTGGTTTAACTTTTCTCATTTTGAATTTTCCTTTTGGCTTTACTTGCACGATAACTTCGTGTAATTGATCGGCTAAAGGTTCTAGGTTTATTACTGATGGTAAACTGTCTGTTACCATTTTTAATTCTTTGTATCCAATAGAGGTGATGTACAAACTATCAATATCACTATATCGCTTTTTTGTAAACACAAATTTACCTTCTTCATCTGCGAAAATCCCGTTTCCATTTCCAAAAGAAATAGTAGCAAACGAAACAGGTTCTTTGGTCTCTTTATCCTGTATTGCTATTTGTCCGAAACTAATTGAACTAATTAGAAAGCATAATAAGAAGTATGTTTTTTGAATCATAGTGATGTAGTTTGTCTAATAACGATGATAATGTACTAAATATTATAGAAAAACCCGCTCAGAGGCGGATTTTTCTATAATTAGCGATAAATATTACGATACTATTTTACAACTAGCGGTTTTCAATTTTGTTAAAACGCAGGATGCCTTTAGCTATTTTTATTTTTAATTTTCTTTTTGATTTTTTTTTAATGTGATATCCTGAATATTCTTTTTCGGATAGCGTAATTAAATTGCTTTGAACAGTTTTAGGTAACGCTCCTATTGTAGTACGTATAATACATCCTTTTACATTCAAATCAAGATCAAATGGGGTTTTGTCAGAATATCCTAATGTTAGCCGAGTACCATATAGATCAAAATTCACTTTTGGGTTATCCCATTTATCAATGTTTATAGATCCATATTTTGCATCAAGTAATATGGGTAGGCAACCTGTAATTGATTTAATGTCTATTGTTAAATATTCACTATAACCAGCAATACTATTCATGATAGAATCAATTTCTAATGTTCCGTAATTACAATTGTTATATGCCAATGACCCAACTTTACCAATAGAAATATTAGACGATTGCATTTTTTTTATACGTAAAATCTTAGATTCTTCAATTTTTAAATCAGCAAAATAAGCAAGAGTCGTTAATGTTTTTGCATATTCAATTTTAGTTTTTTGTGAATAGCTAATAGCTAAAGAGGTTTTTCCATTTAATTTTCCTGCAATTACACTTCCGTAGGCGACACCAAAATCTACATTAGCATTGGTTTCATCAATGATAATATTCCCATAACTATTACTAACGAAGAGGGGGCAAGTTTTAGGAACTTTAATTTGGTAGTGTATTTCTTTATGTAGTTTGATTTCTTTATAGCCTCTAGTTTCTACTTTTACCTTCTTTTTATTGTCATCGGCATTAAAATTAAGATATATACCCTTTAAAGCAGTAATAATACTTTGTTCATCATTACCGTTTACAATAATTTGGCTATCTATTATAATAGTATCCCCATCCCAAGTGCTAATATTAATATTTCCGTAATTATTCCAAACCTCTAGTTTAGTAGTAGGCAGTACAGTGAATTCTTTATGAATTCTTTTTTCTTTGGTGTGTTTTCCTGTTCGTTTCCCGGTATTGGCTATAGTTAATAATGGAAGTAATAATAAAATAACGATAAGATTAGTTTTAAATAATTTCATTTTCAAGTGTTTTAATTTCTTTAGTAATTTCAATTTGTTTCATTACGTTTTCTAGTAATTGTATGCGATACTGAAAATTGTTAATCAGCGCTTTTACAATTCGTTTGTCGTAACTACTATTTAACTGTTCTTGCAAGTTCTGTTGTTCTGTTTCTAATACTTTTAATTGGCTAAAAGCATTTTCTATAATTTCTTGTGTGTCTTCGTTTCGTTCTATCTCTAGCTTTGCCAATTCATTTTTAATCACTCCTTCAAAATGAAATTGTGCATTAGCTACTTCTTGGTGGAAATTGGTAGTTTTAGTTTCTACAACTGTTGGTGTATCCATCTCTTCTATATTAAATAAAAAAGAGCTTGCAATACACAAAACTAGTACTGCCGCTGCATAATAATACCAAGCAATTTTTTTAACAGTTTTTTTAGGTTCTTGTAGCTTTCCTAAAAAGCGAGCGTTATGTCCTGAATTCATTTTTTCAATGTTCAGTTCCTCTTTGTTTTGATAAAAAAACTCTTGTATGTGTTTATTTTCTTTAAGCATATGCGTATAGTCTTTTTCGTAAGCTTTCTTTTGCTCTTGAAATGGTTGTTCTACAGTTGTTGTAGCTCAATCCAGTAATTTCTACTAATTCGTCATAATCAAAACCTTCTATAAAATGCAAGGTTAATAGCAAACAGTAGTTGGGTTTTAATGTTTTTATTTGTTTAAATATTTCTTGAACTTTAGCATCGGTTAAATCAATAGGTTTTTCAGTTTGTTCAAGTTTATTTTTAACTAGTTCTAAATTGGTAAACTGAACTTTTTTTTCTTTTTTTAAATGATTGATGGCCTTGGTAACTACTATCTTTTTCAACCAACTCCCAAAAGCTTTTACTTCGTTTAATTTATGCAATTCATCAAATGCTTTTAAAAATGCTTCTTGAATAATGTCTTCTGCTTCAAAGGAATTTTGTACAATTCTAAAAGCAACATTATACATTGCATCACAATACAAATTGTACACACTCATTTGAGCCTGTTGGTTATTCAGCTTACATTGCTGAATGAGTTGTAGTGTGCTTTCTGTAATCATTAATTGAGTTAGTTGTTATAGAGACAAATGTATTGTATGATTGTTACAGTTTGAGTAAATTATTTTTATTTTCATGTATAAAAAAATCCGCTCTGAGGCGAATTTTAATAAATAGCCAATAATGGCTATTATTGGCTGTTTGGTATTTCTTTAATCTAGTTTTTGTGATTAGTTTAGTTTTACCCCGAACATAAATCCGGTTTCTGAAATACCGTTGTGGAATGATTTTACAAAGTCAACTCTTAAGATTCTTACTTTGCCCCAACCAATGTTACTCAGTCCTATAGCATACTCACTGTATGGTTTGTTTCCTTCTAAAATAGCAATATGGCTTGAGAGTACTAAATTGAAGTTCAGCTTATTTAATAATGGAATCTTTCCTAGTATGTAGCCTTTAAAGTTGTGTTCGGCATGAATTTCTGCATGGTTTTTATTTGTGCTAAAAGAGTAGTAGGGTAGCAAAGCAAACTTTTTTAATTGATTGCTTTGAGTAAAATGAGTTTGATTTCCGTTAAAATGCTTGAAGTCGATAAATGAAATTTTATTACTATCAGCGAATAACCCTCCGCTTACATTATATCGAAATTTTCCTTTATTTGATAGTGTTAACTTTTGAGATATCCCTCCAGTAAACAAACTGTATTTGTAATCAGAATTACTTGCAGCTACTGTGCTTTCAATTCCAATTCGGAATAATGGCTTTTCACTATAATAGCTATTATTGTATTTTCCATTGGGGTAAGTGCTATATTCCTGCCCGAGTCTATAACTTGCGCTTAGTTTTAGTTTGCTGACATTGTGTTTTTTAAAACTAGGATAGAGGTTACCTGGGGCTAAAGGATTATTAGAAGTGTAGTTTTTGTCTTCATCATTTAGTAGTACATAATCTGTAGTATTGATAACGGGTTTTCTAATTTCATGAGAAGCAGTTATTGTAGTTCTAAAGCCATTAAAAAGCTCTTTCCCAAAAGAAGCCTTTCCGAAAGTGTTGTCATAAAATTTAGCATAATTATGTTCGAAAAACAAGGTGCTTATGGAGTTTTCAATTGGTTTTATAGGTTCGGAGCTATTAAACTGATTTAGTTTTCTTCCCGCAGAAAGACTTAACACAGGTTTTGAAAAGCTATTAAACATTTTATAGAAATTACCCGATAATCTAAATTGTTCGTCGGATAATCCATAATTTATTTTAGTAGATAAACTGGTTCTACTTCCTTTTTCTTTATTCCATTTAAAGTAATATAAATTTACATCACTATTCCAGCCTTGTACCGTATTATACTGTAATGCTAGTAACGGAGAACGTAATCCCCATGACCATTTTTCATAACTGTTTCTATGGGAGTAACCCATTAACAAATCACCTAGTTTAAACTTATTGTTCTTTTTGTCAATGGAGTCTAAATATACTTTTGATTCACGAATAACTTGAACACTATCTTTAAATTTGTAATCTTTTTTTTCAACCTGAGTTAATTGAATTGGTCTGCTAATTTCCCAATAAGACTCCTCTTTTTTATTAGCCCCTTTTTCCACTAAAAACACTTCTTTGGTAAATGATTTTTTATCGAATTCCGGATTGAAATTATAATTACAATACATGGCAGTAAAAGTACCATCCCCTTGTAATTTTAAAAATTTGAATTTGAAATCCATGGTTTGAGAAATCATTGTCCAGAAATCTTGATTAGGATCATTTCTGAAATTTTGTTTAATAACCATTTCTTCAAAAGCGATACTTTGTAACTGCTTTCCTGTTACTTTAAGGTCTACTCCATATAATTCCCATTGCTCATCCACAATGTATATATAGCCTTCAAATACTTTATCTTGTGGTCGTTTTGGAGTGACTTTTATTTTGTTGATAGCAACTCCATCTTCATAAAATAAATCTTCTAAGGAATAATTATAATATGAAAAACCAAATTTTGCTAAAGGTGAAATTACTTCAGTTTCTTCTAGTTCGATAGTATTGTCATAAAAAGAGAAGTTAAATTCAGAAGCCGAATTAAAACTAAAGCCTTGTTTTCTACCACTAACTTTTGAAGCCAGCATATGTTCTTTAAAATTGTTAGGAGCTTTAAACTTTACTTTTGACATGGTTTCTGATAAGTATACAATTCCATTTCTTGAAGAATCTAAACCCACAAAAAAGTCATCCATATCTTGTCCGAACATTTTTTTAGGGGCATTTTTTATACTGTAAATTCCTTTGGAATAAAAATCGCATGTGTATTCTTTTATCCGCGATTGGTTTTGTTTTTGTTGGGCGATGGTTTTTTTAAGAATCGCAATGGCAGGATCTGTTTTAGTATTGATATTTACTACATCTAAGGACACTTCACTTTCTTCTAAAGTGATGTCAAGTGTATGGGGTAATTTGGTGATTGAAATTTCCTTTTTTAAGGTTTTATATCCTAGGTATTGAAACACAACAGTGTAATTACCAGTTTTAGGAATGCCTAATTCATATGCGCCATTGGTATTGGTGGTTGTTCCTGTATAGGTGTCAGCTAAGTAGATGTTTACGTTAGTTAAAGCTTCATGGTTTAGCCCAGTAATTGTTCCTTTAATTTGAGCAGTTAGACTGGTGATTACTCCAAAGAATAATAAATAAGTAAGGATTGTTTTTTTCATTGAGTTAGTTTCTTTTAATTGATCAAAATTAGTTTTATGTAACCCGTTTTGCTGATAATAAAAACTTAAAATTGATATAAATGTTTGTTAAACGATTTTATGGTATTAATTATAAGACGTTGAGTTTATATAAATAGTTGCCTGAAATATTTTTATTTTTTAGCATGGGGTGTTCTAGTCACTTTATAAAAGGGATGGTAAAAAACGTTAATAAAAGAGGTTTACTAGTTAACTATAGGTTCTGGTTTTCTAATTCGTAAAATACCATTAGTTAATTTTAATACTGAATGGTTTACATAAAATTCTTCAAGGTGATAGATATAGTATTTTTGATTATTTCCTTTGTCATCATAATGATTCCATTTAAGTTCCTTGGGAATTGAATTTTGTATTGATTCAGTTGTACAGTCTCTTGTTGAGATGTTAATACTGAAGGATGTCTGGAAGTTATATCCTAAGGCAATTTTTGCGTTGCTAATATCAAACAGGGCAGATGAATTATTCCAGTTTTTAATATCTACATATCCATAATAGGCTTCAATTTCTGTTTTTTCTGTAGCGAAACAATTTTCAATAGTAGTAGTTAAGTATTCTCCCTTACCATCAATAGTGTTATTTATAGTATCAATCATTAATGAACCATAATTACACTTGTATTTTAAGTCATCCACATAATTAATTACTCCATTAGAAGAAGTCATTTCAACAATGTCAAGTTTTCCGGCTTTTTTAATGTTGTAATCACAAAATTGCCCTTTTATTGTTCCGTTTTTAATATACTCAAAAGTGTTCCGTTGAGAGAAAGAAGTTTCTAATTTAGTAATCCCCATTAATCTCCCAGCTTTAATATTTCCATAATAAGTTTTTAAAGAGATAGAAGCTTCTGATTCATCAATAGAAATATCGCCATAGTTATTATAAATATTTAGATGACAATTTTTAGGAACTTTTACCTGATAATGGACCTCTCTATATTCATGATGTTTGTAGTTTTCCTTTTTTGTGATTATAGCTATAATACCATCGTCGTAATTGACCTTGTATCCAATATCAATTCTACTAACAAGTTTTTTTGCTTCGGCTTTATCTTTACCATTCACTATAACCAATACATCAACAATTATTTTATTACCATCCCAAGCAGTAATATCAATATTTCCATACGAATTATGAATGTTTAATAACATTCCTTCAACAAACTTATATTCTTTATGAATCCTTTTTTCTTCAGTATGATTTCCTTTTTTTACACCATTCTTGGCAAAAGACATAATGGGTAAAATGAGTAAAAAACAAAGCAGTTTTATGTTAAATGATTTCATGATTCTCAGTTTTAATTTCTTTAGTAATTTCAATTAGCTGCATTGCATCTTCTAGTAATTGTAAGCGGTATTGAAAATTGTCTGATAATGCCTTTAGAGTGCGTTTATCAGGATTTGTTTTTAGTTGTTTTTCTAATTTATGTTGTTCTTTTTCTAAAATATCTAATTTTTCCAGTGCATCGTTAATAGGTTTTTCTGTAGTTGAGTTTCGTTCTAATTCTAGTTTAACGAGTTCACGTTTTACAATACGCTCTTTTTGAAATTGAGCATTGGTAATATCGACAAAAGGGTTTTCAGGTGTAGTTTCTACTATAATTGTTTCAGAGTTTTTTTTTGAATTGTAAATACTAAATCCGCCAATACAAATAATAAATGCTGCAGCAATATTCAAGTACCAATATTTGTTATTGGATGATTTTTTGGCAGGAGTATTAGTCTGTTCTAGTTTTTCTATAAACCGAGTTCTATGCCCTGAACTAGGAGCTTCTACATCAAACTTATTAGTTTGATTGTTGAGTAGTTGTTTTAAATGGCTATTGTTTGACATTTGTTTAGTTTTTTTCGCAAACTACTTTTAGCTCGAGAGATTAAAGTTCTACAATTGGTATGGGTAAATCCTGTAATTGTTACTAACTCTTCATAATCATATCCTTCAATGTAGTGTAATGTTAGTAGAATTCTATAGTTGTCTTTTAAGCTGTTTATCGTTTTAATAATTTCTTGTACTCCCGAATTATTGGAATCGATTTCAATATTATATTCTTCATCAATAGTGCTGTTTAGTTTTTCTGCATCTAAGGGATAAAATCTTTTTTTCTGTTTTAAAAGTGTTAAACTTTTGTTGACTACAATTTGCTTTAACCATTTAGGGAAAGTGATTTCTTCCTGTAAACTTTTTACTTTGGAAAAAGCAACTATAAACGCATCTTGAGTAATATCTTCTGCTAAATCTTGTTGTTGTACTATTCTAAACGCAGTGTTATACATTGCTTTAAAAAACAAATCATAGATAGCTACCTGCGCTATTTGATCGTGTTTTTTACAACGTTTTACAAGCTGAATTAATTCGCTCTGGTGCATTTATAAGTTAGTTAGTTGTAGTAAGGACTATCCGCTTTTTGATTTGTTGCAGTTTGGTATAATTATTTTTTATCATTCATATTTTAAGAAGAGTAATCTATTGCTTAAAAGATTTTTGCTAATCAAAAAAAGTATCGTCATTTTCAAAAGCAGTTCCAATGACTACGAGGTCGGCGCCAGCTTTAAAAGCGGCGTCAATTTTATGTTTAGTACGAATCCCTCCTCCAACAATTAGTGGAATTGATATGGAAGAAGCTACCATATTAATATTTTTTGCCTCCACAGGCACTGTGGCTCCAGATCCTGCTTCAAGGTAGATTAGTTGTTTTCCAGTATGTTGTCCAGCAAGAGCAGTATGAACAACTAAATCAACATTGTTTTGTGAGATAGGTAAGGTGTTACTGACTTTTTGAACAGCAGTTTCAACTCCACCTTCAATAAGGATATATCCGGTAGGAACAATTTCTAAATTACTTTTCTGCAATAACGGAGCTGCTTTTACATGTTGTTCTATTAAATATTCCGGATTTCTTCCTGATAATAAACTTAATAATAGGATACCATCAGCAGTATTAGTTACTTGGTTTACATCTCCAGGAAATAATAATATAGGTAATGAAATATGTTTTTTTAGTTCGACAACTAATAGTTCAGTGACCCCATTAGCGACAATACTTCCGCCAACAAAAATATGTGTAGCTGGGCTTGAATTTATTTTAGAACATAATTGTTCAATATTTTCAATATCAAGTTTGTCAGGGTCTAATAATATTGCTAATAATTTTTTATTATTTGCTTTAGCATGTAATATGTCTTTATAAATATTTTGCATTACCCTTTCTGTTCATTTGTTGCATACACTAAAGTATAGCCGTCAATAATATCAAAATAAATTTCAAAACTTTCTTTAAAAGGTTCTTTTAAAATATGACCAGTTGTTTGTTTATGATATAAGTTGAATTCATCAATAGGTAAATGTTCTATAAATAATAATCCACCATCTGGATGAATCTTGAACAAGCTTTCTTTTGCTCCCCAAATTACAGTTAATTGCTCAGTTAGGTTTTCTTCTACTAAATAGTCAGCTTCTTTTCCAATAAACTTTGATGCAATTCGTTGAATCTTATCTCTGTTTTTTTCAATGTCAATTCCGATTTCAGTATTAGAAATAGCAATAACAGAAAATTCAAAAGAATGTGAAATCGTTATGTTTCTACCATCTTTTAAATGTGGCTTACCATCTTCGGTATAATACAAATCAAAATCAGATAATCCAGCCACTTCTAATAATTTACGTACAGCTAAAAAACCTTTTTTATGTGATTCCGAGCGCATCCCATTAGTTCTGTTTTGACTTCGTTCATTTAATTGAATAGTCAATTCTAAATCATGTAATGACTCTTCTATTTTCCAGACAAATACCGTAGTAGTGTCATTATGTATAATGGTCTTGTATAAAGGCATTTGAAATTAAAAGTAATTGCGTAACTTTGCACACGCAAAAATTAACACAATTGTGTTTTTTGTAAAAATACTATTTAATAATTAACCACGCTTTTGTGTGGGGCAATAAAAATAAATAAAAACAGCATATTATGAGTACAAAAACAGCTGCATATGTTCCGTTTAAAGTTAAAGATATTTCTTTAGCGGATTGGGGAAGAAAAGAAATTGATTTAGCAGAGGCCGAAATGCCAGGGTTAATGAGTTTACGTGAAGAGTATAAAAATGAGCAACCATTAAAAGGAGCTCGTATTGCAGGATGTTTGCACATGACTATTCAAACTGCTGTTTTAATTGAAACGTTACAAGCTTTAGGAGCTGAGGTTACTTGGAGTTCTTGTAATATTTTTTCTACACAAGATCAAGCTGCAGCTGCAATTGCTGGAGCAGGAACTGCTGTGTACGCATGGAAAGATATGACAGAAGAAGAATTTGACTGGTGTATAGAGCAAACGTTATTCTTTGGAGAAGATAAACAACCATTAAACATGATTTTAGATGATGGTGGAGATTTAACTAATATGGTATTAGATCGTTTTCCAGAATTAGCTGCTGGAATCAACGGATTGTCAGAAGAAACTACAACAGGTGTTCATCGTTTATACGAAAGAGTAAAGAACGGAACATTGCCAATGCCAGCAATTAATGTAAACGATTCTGTTACAAAATCTAAATTTGATAACAAATACGGATGTAAAGAATCTGCAGTTGATGCGATTAGAAGAGCTACTGATATTATGTTAGCTGGTAAACGTGTAACTGTTTGTGGTTATGGTGATGTTGGTAAAGGAACTGCGGCATCTTTTAAAGGAGCTGGCTCTATTGTTACTGTTACAGAAATTGATCCTATTTGTGCTTTACAAGCAGCAATGGACGGTTTTGAAGTAAAGAGATTAGAAACTGTTGTTGCAAATTCCGATATCATTATTACAACTACTGGAAACAAAGACATTATTCAAGGGCGTCATTTTGAGGCAATGAAAGACAAAGTTATTGTTTGTAACATTGGTCACTTTGACAATGAAATTGACATGGCTTGGTTAAATGAGAACCACGGTAATACAAAAGATACTATCAAACCACAAGTTGATAAATATAATATCAACGGAAATGACATCATTCTTCTTGCTGAAGGTCGTTTGGTAAACTTAGGATGTGCGACTGGTCATCCAAGTTTTGTAATGTCTAATTCATTTACAAACCAAACATTAGCTCAAATAGAATTATGGACAAATGTAGAAGCGTATAAAAACGAAGTATACATGTTGCCAAAAGAATTGGATGAAAAAGTAGCAAAATTACACTTAGCAAAAATAGGTGTTGAGTTAACAGAGTTACGTGAAGATCAAGCAAGTTATATTGGTGTAACTGTAGCTGGACCATACAAACCAGAACACTATAGATACTAAAATATTGTTTTTAGTAACATAATAAAAAAGCCGAAACATTTGTTTCGGCTTTTTTTATGCACTAGTTTGAGAGAGGTTAGTATATGATGTTGAATTAGAATTCATTATGAAATGTCTTACGAGTTATTAAATTATCTTTCTATCCCTAAAATAACTGGTTATACCCCACATTTTTTCTCTCTCCATCTCTTTTCATAATCTTGGCGGTATATAAAATGCAGAAATTATTATGAAAAAAATATTACTTACATTACTATTACTTCCATTAGCTATTTATTCCCAAGTAGGTATTGGTACAACAACTCCAGATTCAAGCTCAATGTTAGAAGTGGATGCTACTGATAAAGGAGTGTTAGTTCCTCGTATTGCAATTGCAAATTTAAATACAGCTGCACCTGTAACAGCTCCGATTGAAAGTCTATTGGTTTATAACACAACTATTGCTACAGGTGTTGGTTTTCATTATTGGGATGGTGCAAAATGGACTCCACTATCAGGTGCTGCGGCAAATGATGGGGATTGGACTGTTATAGGAAATGATATGTACAACGCTAATTCTGGTTATGTTGGTGTAGGAACAACTACACCAACTGCTCAATTACATATAGAAGATACTTCTGGCTCAAATATAGTTGCTATAAATGATGGTTTTGAAGATAATACATTGGCGCCGTGTTCAACTTCAGGAACTATGGGTAACTGGAGTATAACTTCTGCAGCAGGAGAGTTTAATACTGGTACTTATGGTGCTGGATCTGCATCTGGTACAGATAGTACTGATTCAAGATTAGAAATAACGGTAACTATCCCAGCTGGTGGATCCGCTTACTCTTTTGATTATAGAGTAGATAGTGAAGGAAGTTATGATTATTTACGTTTTTATGTTGATAATGTTCAAGAAGGAGGTGCTTCTTGGTCTGGTTCGGTTGCTTGGGCAAATTATGCGGGAACATTTACGGCCGGAACCCATACTTTATCTTGGAGGTATTCAAAAGATAGTTCTTCGAGTACAGGATTGGATAGAGCGTTTGTTGATAATATATCTATAGCATCTACTTCAACAGGGCAACCAGTTATTAGAATTGTTGATGGTTTTGAGCAAGCAGGGAGGGTATTAACTTCAGATGCTTCCGGGAATGCTTCTTGGCAAGATGCTGGCGATGACGGTGATTGGTTAACTTCAGGTACGGATATTTATAGTGCTAATACAGGTAATGTAGGAATAGGAACTACAACTCCCTTGGAAAAACTTCATGTTGTAGCACAGCATATGTTAGTTGAATTTGATCCAGATGCTGTTTACAGTACTAAAAATACAGGTACGGGAAAAGGGTATGAACTTATAGGAACCTATCAAGGTTGGGATAACAGTGCTATTTATATAGGTGGTTATAATACTAATCATACAGGTAATAATTATGATGATGCTGACAAAATAATTTGTGGTGGTAATACTGTGGGTAACGTAGGTATTGGTACGCTTGCTATTACAGCTACTTCTTTTAATGTTTCAAGTTCTAAAAGATTCAAAAAAAATATTTCAACATTAGAATATGGTTTGGATGATTTATTGAAAATAAAACCTGTGAAATATCAATATAATTTTGATAAATCAGGCTTATATACTATTGGTTTTATTGCTGAAGAAGTTAGTGAAGTGATACCAGAAGTGGTGTCGCATCAAAATGAAACTCATAAAGTAGTTTCTCGTGAAGAAGGAAAGCCAGTATCTATGGATTATTCTAAAATGAGTGCTGTTTTGGTGAATGCGGTTAAAGAGCAACATTCAAAAGTTCAAGAGCTTAAAAGTAATAATGAAGCACTAAAAAAACGATTGGCTAGAATAGAAGAAGCGCTTTTGAAAAAAGCTAAGAAATAATTCTTTTTATTAATTTAAAAAAACCATAATTAATGAAAAATCATTTATTAAAAATATTAGTATTGTTTCCTTTAGCTATTTTTTCTCAGGTAGGTATCGGAACAACTGCTCCAAATTCAAGTGCAATACTGGATGTTACAGCAGTAGATAAAGGAGTGCTAGTGCCGAGAGTAGCAATTACAAATTTAAATACTGCTGCGCCAGTAACGGCACCAGTAGAAAGTTTATTGGTGTATAACACTACTGTGGCTACGGGAACAGGATTTCATTACTGGGATGGAGCCAAGTGGGTGCCTTTAGCAGGTGCTGCTGGTCTTGATACAGATTGGACAATAGTGGGAAATGACATGCATAATGCTAATACCGGGTTTGTTGGAGTAGGGACAACAACTCCATCTGTATTACTGCATGTAGAAGATACAGCTCCTGTAATACGATTGGTGAGTGGTACGGAAGCAGCAGGTTTAGTATTGACAACCGATGCTTCTGGAAATGCAAATTGGGGAACACCAAGTTTAGATACAGATTGGACTATATCTGGTAATGATATGTATAGTGCCAATACAGGTAACGTAGGAATTGGTGCAACTGCACCTGTTGAGCCTTTTCATGTAGTATCTGATAGGGTTTTACTGGAAAGTACAGGGAATACTGTTTTAAGAACGAGAAAGAATGATTGGGATACGTCTAAACAATACGATTTAATAGGGATGTATACTGATCCTGGTTTTGATGCAAATGCAATTTACCTAGGTGGTTACAACGTAAATAACACTAATGTAGATAATTATGATGCTGGGAATAAAATTTATCTAGGATGGGAAGGACAAACTCAACTTGAAATAACAGCAACAGCTTTTAATGTTTCAAGCTCTAGAAGAGCTAAAATGAACATTACCACTTCAGAGTATGGATTGAAAGATATATTGAAGATTAAGCCAGTTAAGTATCAATATAAAAACAATACATCAGGTTTGTATACAATTGGGTTTATAGCAGAACAAGTGAGTGAAATAATTCCTGAAGTAGTTTCACATCAAGATGAGCATGGAAATGTAGTTTCTCGTGAGGAAGGTATACCCATGTCTATGGATTATTCTAAAATGAATGCAGTATTAGTAAATGCTGTTAAAGAGCAACAGGTAGAAATAGATTTTCTAGAAAAGGAAAACACTGCTCTAGATAAACAAATAACAAAATTGGAAGGTTTATTATTATAAATGCCTCCAAAAAATCACATAAAGAGTTGATCGATTTCAGTGAATTGTTCAACTTTTTTTTACCAACCAAAACTATTTATATGAATAAAAAATTACTTATTGCGTTAATCTCTTTGTTTACTTATTCGGATATTAAGGCGCAAATTGTCAATAATCCACCTTTTATTTTATCTGTTAATGAGCTAAAAGCATGGGTTTCTGGTGGAGTTACAGCAGATGCTAATAACATAGCAACGGAAAATTTAGTAACACGATTTACTGATACAAGTACTCAATTGAACTCAGCTTTGGCTAATGATATTGAAATTGCTTGGTTGCCAGATGGGATGAATAACTTTGGTAATTATAATGGAGAACAACCTGTCTTTAATTATTACAACTTTACACATTGGGCTTATATTGATAAATTAGTATGGTTTGGAGGTACTGCTGATGATACTGTTCAAATTCCTTCAGCTCCATGGGTAAATGCAGCTCATAAGAACGGAGTGAAAGTGTTTGGGAATGTGTTTTTTGCACCAAATGCATGGGGAGGTTCTTCTGCTACAATTACTAATTTCTTAGAAAAAGATGCTTCAAATAATTTTATAGCAGTAACAAAGCTTAAAGAAATAATAGAGTATTACAATTTCGATGGTTGGTTTATAAATGAAGAAACAGATACTAATGGGACTAACGGACAATTAATGTATGAGTTTGTTAGAGATTTAACAGCTGCTATTGAACCTTTAGGTAAAGAAGTAATATGGTATGATGCTATGTTGTTGAGTGGTTCAGTAAGTTGGCAGAATTATTTAAATGGAAATAATAACGCGTTTTTACAAAACGATGAGAACACCCTTCCAGGTGATGGTTATGAACAACGTGTAAGTAGTGCTATGTTTACGAACTTTTTTTGGAACACATATCAGTGGCCAGAAGCATCTAATGGTAATGCTAATGCAATTGGAAGAAGTCCTTATGACGTTTTCTCTGGAGTAGATTTATGGCCAGGGAGAAATCAACCAGTCTTTGAAACTGGCGGAAATGATTGGATGAGTGATATTCATAATTCATCAACATCTGTAGCCTATACTTCATTAGGATTATTTGCTTCTAATGTCATATATAATAATGCGCAGTATAGTAATTTTAATAATGATCCTAATGATAGATTAAATTTCTATGAAGCGGAAAGACATATGTTTGGTGGGGCTGACCACAACCCTTCGATAGTTGATGGTTCTGGGTTTAAGGGAATTTCAAATTGGGTTCCTGCAGCGTCTGTAATAAACATGTTGCCCTTTGAAACCAGTTTTAATACGGGGCATGGAAGGAAGAAGTTTGTTGAAGGTGCTCAAACTGGTTTTTCTGACTGGCATAATGTTTCTAATCAAGAAATATTACCTACTTGGCAATTTGCTGTAGAAGGAAATCAATCTATTGGAGCTTCCTTTAATTTTAATGATGCTTATAATGGCGGAAATTCAATAAAATTTGATGGAATGATCACAGGAGGATCTCCTTCATCTATTAAATTATATAAAACAAATTTAACTGTAGGAACGGAAACAGTATTGGAGTTAACGTATAAGTTAGGTCAGATTGCTGATACAAACATGGAGGTGTTGTTAGCTTTTGATGATAACCCAACGAATCTTATACCTTTTAATGTTGGTAATAGTACTTCAGTAGATTGGAATAGTGTTACTTTAAACCTTACGTCATATAGCGGAAAAAAGTTAGTTATGATAGCTTTTGAATTAAGTTCAGGTATAACTATTAATCCATATGCAATAAGTATAGGGAAAATTAAAGTTTTTAATGACCCTGCATTAAGTGTTGAAGGATTGGCTTTTAACGAGTTTGTATTATATCCAAACCCTAACACAGGAACATTTTATGTTAAGTTACAATCTAATACAGGGAAAAATATTAATATCAGCGTACATGATATTACAGGAAGGCAAATTTTTCTTAAGGACTATAATAATGTTTTTGACTTTAAGGCGTTAATTAGCCTTGAGAACACACAAAGAGGAGTTTACTTTGTTACCGTAACCGATGGAGACCATAGGGAAGTTAGAAAAGTGATTGTTAAGTGATAATTTAGAAATTAGCTATTATATAAACAAAAAAAAACCTGAAACGTAGTTTCAGGTTTTTTTTTGTTTATATAGTAAATCAAAAACTTACTTGTTTGCTTCAGTGATATATTTTTTCAATGCCATTGTCATTGAAGGTGTTTCTGGTGATGGTGCTTTGATGTCTATTCTTAGTCCTGCATCAGTAGCAGCCTGAACAGTAGTGTTTCCAAAAACAGCAATTCTTGTTTTGTTTTGCGTGAATTTAGGGAAATTCTTTAATAAAGAATCTATCCCAGAAGGGCTAAAGAAAACTAAAATATCATACGTTACATTTTCTAAGTCAGATAAATCACTTACTACAGTTTTATATAGTGTAGCTTCCTTCCAAGTAACCTTTAGTTCATTTAAGGTAGTTGGAATTAATGATTTCAATTTGTCTGAAGAAGGCAATAAAAAACTTTCGTTTTTGTATTTTTTGATTAACGGAACAAGTTCTGGAAAAGTTCTTTTTCCAACATAAATTTTACGCTTTCTGTAAACAACATATTTTTGCAAGTAATAAGCAACAGCTTCTGATTGGCAAAAATATTTCATGCTATCAGGTACTTTAAAACGCATTTCTTCTGCTATTCTAAAATAATGATCAACGGCATTTCTACTAGTCAATATTACCGCAGTATATTCAGAAAAATCAACTTTTTGTTTACGAACTTCCTTAGACTCTATCCCTTCTACATGAATGAATGATCTAAAATCAATCTTTACTTTTTGTTTTTCTACCAGATCAAAATAAGGTGAATTTTCAACTTTTGGCTCTGGTTGAGAAACTAAGATAGTTTTCACTTTCATATTCCCAAATTATTTTAAAGATTAGTTAGTATTAAAATAGCACAAATTAAAAAAGGTGCGATTTCAAGAGCGCAAATATACAAAATAAAATAAAACCAGTACTTTAAAAATATTTTTTGATTGTACAGTATTATAATTGTGATACTTAGTAAGTATAGAGTAACGAATAAACCAAGACCTAAATGGACCCAAAACACTTCAGGGTTTGGGATGATATAGAGTAAAATGATGTTGGCTAGAAATAAAAAAAGACTAATAAAATTAATACAAGTTAGTTTTTGGAAATTATAGTTTTCAAAAACGGCATTTAAATTTAAAGTCTCGAAGATAATTTTTTCAATCAAATATTTTGATATAAAGTAGATATTAACAATAATAAAAATTACACTAAAATTGATAAGATTATTTCCTGGTAATAATTTTAGTGAACTCAAGGTAAGGTGAGAAAATACTGAAATGTTTATGGCGAAAAAGACATAAAATAAACTATTGAAAAAGTTTCTTTTTTTATCTTTCTTATTATGCAATAAAAAATATTTACCATTGGTAAGTACTCCTAAAAAACTCTCAAATTGGAAGCTGTATAGATGTTTAATACACATAATAACAAATAATGAGCCTAAAATTAAATAGGTTAGGTATTCATTATTTTCAATATTTCGTAATATAAATTCCATTAGTGCAAAACTACTCTTTTTATGCGTAGCTACAATTTTAGAAAATATTAATAAAATTAAAAATTTAAAAGAGTATTTTTACGCTCAATATGAAAGACGCTTTAGTTGTTATACCTACATATAACGAAATTGAAAATATAGAAGCAATAATCAGAGCCACGTTTAAAGTAGCCTCTGGAATTGATATTCTAATTGTTGATGATAATTCACCAGATAAAACTGCTGAAATGGTAGTGTCTTTACAAAATGAGTTCCCTGAACATTTGTTCCTTGAAAAAAGAAAAAGCAAAGAAGGGTTAGGAACGGCATATATTCATGGATTTAAATGGGCTCTTGATCGGAACTATAATTATGTTTTTGAAATGGATGCGGATTTTTCTCATAACCCTAATGATTTAATTAAACTATATGATAGTTGTCATATAAATGGAGCTGATCTAGCAATAGGATCTCGTTATAAATCTGGAGTAAATGTGGTTAATTGGCCAATGAATAGGGTATTGTTGTCCTATTTTGCGTCTAAATACGTGCAAATAATTACCCGAATGAACATTAATGATGCCACTGCGGGGTTTATTTGTTATAGACGTAAAGTGTTAGAAGCAATTAATTTTGATAAGATTCAGTTTGTAGGCTATGCTTTTCAAATAGAAATGAAGTTTAAAGCATATGTTAAAAAGTTTAAGATAGAAGAGGTTCCTGTGATATTTACTGACCGAACCAAAGGAACATCCAAAATGGATGGCTCAATTATATCTGAAGCAGTTTTTGGAGTAATAATAATGAAGTTAAAAAGTTTATTTTCGAAATAAACTCATAGAAGAGGATTATGAATAAAGTATTGATAAAAAACGCAAAAATCGTTAATGAAAATAAAATTTTTCATGGTGATGTGTAT
>Ga0209291_1000840_pt1 | contig 29010 bp, 26 predicted proteins | sample GOMGulsemesocosm_FD_184633 | JGI IMG/M metagenome (GOLD analysis project Ga0209291, IMG submission 184633) | Methane-oxidizing microbial communities from mesocosms in the Gulf of Mexico - GOM9B Gulf of Mexico (SPAdes) (version 2) | ecosystem: Environmental > Aquatic > Marine > Cold seeps...
TTATTTAAAAATTTAATACCGTGAAAATACTATTCGTAATTGAATGGTGCAAATTGAATATTTTAGTTCAATTTCCTTGTTAAAAATTGGTTAAAAATGGATAACTTTAAGAAATATTAGCACTTTTAACCTTATAACTTACTTAATTTGACGCTCATAGGAAATGATCAACAAAAGATTACTCATAAAACGACTGCTTACTCACAACGATGAAAATAGTTTTTATGACAAAAAGCGACAACTAAACCTACACTCAAAAGAAGGAAAAGGGAAATTTTTAAAACACATTTGTGCATTAACCAACGCAAATCCCAATAATAACTCTTACATCGTTGTAGGGGTAGAAGATGAGAATAACTTACTTACAGGTGTTGACTTTTTTGACGATAGTAAAATTCAAAACCTTGTAAATGCTTATTTACACAATCCACCATCTATTTTATATGAAAATATTCCGTTTCCAAAACTTTCTAAAAACAAAGTTATTGGATTGGTCACTATTAAATATAAAGAAGCTCCTAGTATCGCTTCTTTTAAAAAAACAATTTACAAATATTTTAGAGGGTTTACGTACAAGCGAATTGGTAGCAACTCAGCATTAATGATTGCTAACTTTAACCTAAAAGACAGTAACTCAAAAACTGTTACAGCCATTGAAAAAAGCGCAAAGAACAACATTAAACATACCTTAGATGCCGTACTAGATTTTACAGAAAAACATAAAAACAGAAACTCTAACTACCTTGTTTTTAAGGAGCAATTTGTTTTGTGTTGGTCAGGTATAAAAAAGGAAGTAAACAATACTATTTATTATTCTAGAGTAACGATTGAAATGGTTACTGAACAAGTAAAAATATTTTACTCTTCACTAGATGAAGTTTCCATTCATTATAACGAAAACTCATTCATTATCATCGAATACATTACCCTAGGTATCAACAATGATCTAAAGAGATATCCTTTAGAAAAAAGGGTACTTCACTTTTCTGATAATGGAAACTATAAAATTGTTTCTGAATTACTATTTACACCTCCAAAGTTCGATAAAAAAGTTCTATTTCATCTTTACAACTCAAACAATACGCTTATAAAAAAGATTTCTGGAAACATCTTATTGAGTGAAAACGAACAGCTTGATGTTTTTAACTTACCTGCAAGCTATTTAATTTTAAAATTAAATGGTTTTCATGACGCCAAACAAAAACTAAACAGCATAAAATCCTATTTAAAAAATCATTCAGATGAATTGTACCTAGAATACAAAGAAGTTATTCGTGTATTAAGGAAAATAAAATATCAATAATAAAAAAGGCTCGATGTTAACATCGAGCCTTTTTTATTATATGTTTTAGTGTAGCTAGACTACTAGTCTAAATAATATACATATCCGAAGTTTAACCAAACATTCCAGTCGTTAAACTTATCAGATGGTGCATTGTGATCTAAACCGTCAGCAAAATCAGTAAAATAATATTGCCATCTCAAATCTAACATTAAATCTGAAAGAGGCGTTAGTTTATAACGTGTACCTATACTCCAAACAATAGACCAAGAAGAAAACCCGTCATTGGTTACGGACTCAGGTAAAAAGATAGCATTATTAGGGTGTCCTGGTGTAGTTCCTGGACCTGTAATAACGTTTGGGTCAATATTAGAAGTATATATTAATTCAATATCACTAAGCTCACTTATATCTTGACTTGCTTTTGGAGAAAAACTATTGTAATGTGCTCCTAAACTAATAAACGGCGCAAAAGTATATCCCCCTGCAGCAAAATCACGTATACTGTATGGAAAGTACTCTAATTGAGAACCTAGGTCTAACACATTAGCTTCTCCAGCCATACCTCTTAACCTTTTTGCGGTACCAGAAGTTTTACTTGGATCAACCCACTCTCCAAAGTGTTCTAATGCTGTTTTATTGTATGAAAGTTCATTTCTTAATTTAAAGTGGTCATTAAAGTAAGTGTCTTTTGTATAACAGTTACAATCAGCACGATACGCAAAATTTATGTAATGTATAATACCTATACCAAACCCAGTATTTCCTGAATTTGTTTCAAAATCTGATCTAACCCCGTAATCCGACTGAAAAGCTACAGGACCTGTAATAGCCCCTATTTCGTGTGAAAATCCTAATTGAGCTCTCAATGTTTGAATTGAAAAACCAACTAAAATCAACAATAAAAGATTCTTTTTAATCATGCTCGTTATCTTATTACTTTAAAAAACAAATATATAAAAACTGTATTAACAAAAAAATTAAATATCATTATGTTTAAAAAAAGCGCTAAATATTCACAAATTATATTTTTAATATTATGAATATCTGTATATTTGCGAGACTTTAACTCTTTTTACATTAAGAATTAATCAAACCATAATGAAAGATAGTATTAAAAACTTTATCAACGTTGTTGAAAAAAGAAACCCAAACGAACCAGAATTTTTACAAGCTGTTACTGAAGTTGCAGAAACGGTAATCCCTTTTATTGAGAAAAACCCTCAATACGACCAAGGAAAATTATTAGAACGAATGACAGAACCTGAAAGAGTATTGTTATTCCGTGTACCTTGGGTAGATGATAGTGGAGAAGTACAAATAAATAAAGGATATAGAATTGAAATGAACTCAGCAATTGGACCTTACAAAGGAGGATTGCGTTTTCATCCATCAGTAAACTTAAGTATTTTAAAATTCTTAGCTTTTGAACAAGTTTTTAAAAATAGTTTAACTACACTACCTATGGGTGGTGGAAAAGGTGGGTCTGATTTCAACCCTAAAGGAAAAACTGATGCTGAAGTAATGCGTTTTTGCCAAAGCTTCATGACTGAATTATCAAGGCATATTGGACCTAATACTGATGTTCCTGCTGGGGATATAGGTGTTGGTGGAAGAGAAATAGGTTACATGTTTGGACAATATAAAAGATTACGTAACGAATTTACTGGTGTATTAACTGGTAAAGGAATGTCTTTTGGTGGTTCATTAATTCGTCCAGAAGCTACAGGATACGGTGATGTATATTTTGCACAAAGTATGTTAGCTACAAGAGGTGATTCTTTTACAGGAAAAACCGTAGCTGTTTCAGGTGCAGGAAATGTTGCACAATACGCTACTGAAAAAGTTACAGAATTAGGCGGAAAAGTTGTTACTATGTCTGACTCATCAGGATACATCTATGATGCTGATGGTATAGATGCTGATAAATTAGCATTTGTAATGGAATTGAAAAACGTAAAACGTGGAAGAATTAACGAATATGTTGAAAAATACCCTTCAGCTAAATTCTTCAAAGGAGAACGTCCTTGGTCTGTAAAATGCGATGTTGCATTACCATGTGCTACACAAAACGAACTAAACGAAGCTGAAGCAAAAGCATTAGTTGCTAACGGATGTATTTGTGTTGCTGAAGGAGCAAACATGCCAACTACACCAGAAGCTATTGAAGTTTTACAAAAAGCAAAAGTATTATTTGCGCCAGGTAAAGCAAGTAATGCCGGAGGTGTTGCTACTTCTGGTTTAGAAATGTCACAAAACTCTTTACGTTTTAATTGGACTAGAGAAGAAGTTGATGCTAAATTAAAAAATATCATGAAAGATATTCATGAATCTTGTGTAACATATGGTACTCAAGAGGATGGATATATTGACTATGTAAAAGGAGCTAACGTAGCTGGATTTGTTAAAGTTGCTGATGCAATGATGGCACAAGGTATCGTTTAAAACTTTTCTAAATATTTTAAAAAAGCCCTCTAATGAGGGCTTTTTTTATGAACATATATAAGATTTCAAGTAACTTCACGTTAAAATGAATATATTTGATCTATTGTTATGTTTAATAAAATTGACCCAATGATTACAAAGCTATTATCTTTAATCCTTCTTATAAGTACTTGCATGTTTGCTCAAGATTACTCTGGACAATGGGAAGGACATTATTCATATTTAAATATTACTGGGATTGCTCATAATCAAAACAACATATTAGCTTCTGCTGAGAATGCTATTTTCAACTACAATCCTAATACACATGAGAGTAGTAACACCTCTACTATACATGGATTAACAGGTGAAATAATATCATACTATTATTATAGTGAAAGCTACAGTACATCAGTAATTGGATATGAAAATGGCTTAGTAGAAGTTGTAACCCCTGATGATGTAATAACGGTAGTAGACATTTTAAACAAACCCAGTATCGCTCCAAATGTGAAACGAATAAACCATATATATGAATTTAATGGATTGGTTTATTTGTCATGTGATTTTGGAATAAGCACCTATAGCATAGACAACTTCGAGTTTGAAGATAGTTATTTCATCGGTAATGCTGGTGGTCAAATTTCTGTAAAACAAACAACCGTTAAGGATGACTATATTTACGCCGCAACTAATGAAGGTATAAAAAGAGCATTACATGCAAACCCAAATATTATAGATTTTTCTTTATGGGAAACATTAACCACAACATCTACTAACTGGAAAAGCATTGTCACTTTTAACAATGTCATTTATGCAATTGATAGCACAAATTCCTTATTTTACCAATATAACGGTGTAGCATTTGATAATCAATTTAACCTTAATAACACCGTTTTAGATCACCGTGTCAGTAGTAATAAAATGCTAATTACTAAAGGAGATAACACAACAATATATGACGCCCCATTTACTACTGTCTTGTCAATTGACAACCAAATAGAATATGGATCAGACTTTACAGTCGCTACTCTTGCAAATAACGATGTATTTATTGGAACAAAAAGCGATGGCGTTTTACATTTTAACCTATCAGACGGAAGTTTAAACCAGCAAATTAAACCAAATGGCCCAACAGAAAACAACGCATTTACTGTAACTGCAGCTAACAAAGAAGCTTGGATTGTTTATGGAAAATACTCCGTTTCTGGAGGCCCAAGCCCTATAACTAATAAAGGCTTTAGCCATTTAAAAAACGAAACTTGGTTAAACACTCCTTATAGTAGTGTTTTAGGCGCAGGGAACTTAGTAAACGTTTCTATAAATCCGTTTAATTCAAATCAAGTCTTCATGACCTCTTTTTGGCATGGTTTTATAGAAGTCAACAATGATATTCCTACCACCCTATTTAACGAAGTCAATACTGATTTAGAGCTTTGGAATGGATGGATATTATCTGGGAAATCAACTTTTGATGCTGATGGAAAACTATGGTTTACAACAGTTAGAGTTGATGATGCTCTAAAAGTATACGATCCTCAAAATGGCGATTTACAAAGCTTTAGCCTAAATAGTGTAATCGCAAACCCTGCTTCTGATGAAAATAGTTTTGGAGATATAGAAATTGACCAAAACAATACTAAATGGATTGCTACTCGAAAAAATGGAGTTGTTGGTCTATCAGGAAACAACGGCAATCCTATAGCAAAAAAAATAAATGATCAAAATGGAAATTTACCTATAGAAATAGTTAAAGCAGTAGCTCTTGATAAAGACGACAACCTTTGGATAGGAACCCGTGAAGGATTGCGTGTATTATACAACACCTCAGGTTTTTTCACCACTGCAAACCCTCAAGCAGAATCAATCATTATTTTAGATGATGGAATTCCAAAAGAATTAATGTTTGGACAATCAATTACCGACATAAAAGTTGATGGTGCTAACAACAAATGGATTGCCACCTTTGATGCTGGGGTATTTTATTTATCAGCTAATGGACAAGAAACCATTCATCATTTTACGAAAGATAACTCCCCACTACCTATAAATGGAGTAACTGACATGTCAATAGACCATACTACTGGGAAGATATATTTTGCTACAGAAAAAGGAATGGTGGCTTTTAATGCTAACGCCACAAATAGCGCGGCTAATTTAGAAAATGTTGTTATTCAACCAAACCCTGTTAGACCAAATTACAACGGTAATATCATAATTAAAGGATTAGTGGATGGCTCCAATATAAAAATAACGGACATCTCTGGGAATTTAGTTGATGAAAATACAGTTAGTGGAGGAACTTATGAATGGAATCAAACTGCTTTTGGAAAACACAGAGTAGCCTCAGGAGTTTACATTGTAATGGTCACTACAAAAGAAGGTGATGAAACTACCGTTGAAAAAGTCATGATAGTTAGGTAATGTTACTTACTACAAAAGCAATTGTTTTATCGGCTTTAAAGTATAAAGATAATTCTTTAATCGTTTCATGTTACACCAAAGAACTTGGAGTTCAATCATATATTTTACACCATATTTTTAAAGCTAAAAAAGGAAAACTAAACCCTGCTTACTTTCAACTTCTTACACAAATTGAAATACAAACCAGTTACAAGCCAAACCAATCGCTGCACAAAATAAATGATATAAAACTACAGCACAGCTACCACACATTACACACAAACATTTACAAAAGCACCGTGTCCATGTTTTTGGCTGAAGTTTTACAAAATATATTAAAAGAAGAAGAAAAAAATACCGAACTATATCACTTTTTAGAAGCTACATTTCTTTGGTATGATCTACATGGTTTTAATGCAAATTTTCACGTATTATTTTTATTAAAATTATCGCAACACCTTGGTGTTTATCCTAATGTTGATTCAATACACCTAAACTTTTTTAATTACGAAAAAGACACTCGAAAAATTAATGTTTTAAAAAACTTCTTAGGCACTAATTTTGATACTTTAGATACTATTAAAATTAACGCACAAATGCGGCAAGATATTTTAAGTGAAATCTTACACTATTTTAGTGTACATTTGGGCGATTTTAAAAAACCAAAATCTTTAAAAATATTACATGATATTTTCAATTAAAATGAAAAATTTCACACATTTTATAATACTCTTCCTTTTCATTAATTTCAATTATGCGCAAGAAATAACTTTTAAAGATATTGATACAGGAGAACCTATTATAAATGTAGCGATATATAATAAGGAAATTTCCAAAAGCACCGTGTCTGATATAAACGGAAAAGCAGTAATTAGTAGTTTTGATAATCAAGAAATCATATACTTATCGCATATAAGCTACAAGGACATTTCAATTTTAAAATCTAAAATTCAAGCTGTAGTATATCTTCAAAATGAATCTGATGAATTATCAGAAGTAACCTTGTCTGTTTCAAAATCAAGAGTAAAAAAATCAAGAGTTGCCGAAAAAATAGAAATTTTAACTCGGAAAAACATTCAACAGTTAGCTCCACAAACTACAGCGGACTTGTTAGCCGAAACCCCAGGGCTACGTGTGCAAAAATCACAAGGAGGCGGAGGAAGCCCTGTAATTAGAGGATTTGAGGCCAATCGAGTACTATTAGTAATGGATAATGTTAGAATGAACAATGCTATTTATCGCTCCGGACATTTACAAAGCGCCATTACCGTTGACCCAAATTCATTAGAAAGAACAGAAGTTATTTTTGGCCCATCCTCAGTTATTTATGGTAGTGATGCGCTAGGTGGCATCGTTCATTTTTATACCAGAACCCCTAAAACAAATCAAGAAAAGGTGTTTTCCGGGAATTCAAGCACTCGTTTTTCTTCTGCCAACAATGAATTTACCCAAAATTTTGGAGGAGAATTTAGTTTTAAAAAATGGGCTTCATATACGGCATTTTCTGTTGCTAGTTTTGGAGACCTGAGAATGGGAAAAAACAGAACTCATGGTCATGACCAATGGGGATTAGTTCCTTTTTACTCTGACAATAACAATCAAGTATTTAACAATGTCCCAGTAGCCAACAATAAACCACATATTCAAAAAAATAGCGGCTATAATCAATTTGATATTCTTCAGAAGTTCAACATAAAAACAACTGAAAGTAATAACTTAGTTTTAAATTTTCAACTTTCAGAATCTACTAATATTCCTCTTTTTAGTAAACTTACGGAATTAAAAAATGAATCCTTAAAATTTTCCGAATGGTACTATGGTCCACAAAAAAGAATTTTCTTTTCTCCTCAACACCAATTCAGTCCAAGTTACAAATGGTTAAATTCTGGTTCTATTACAGCGGCGTATCAAAATGTAAAAGAATCACGTATTAAAAGAAAGTATGAAGACCTTGAGCGTACACACCAAGAAGAAGAAGTTGACGTATATAGTATAAATACTGATTTTAAAGTTTCATTATCAAAAAACAGAGACTTGTCATATGGTTTAGAATTCACTCATAATGATATAAACTCTAACGCATTTGGAGAATTGTTACAGGTAAACAATAACCTAATTACCGGAGTTAGTAGCAATACTGTGGTACAGTCAAGATATCCTGATGGAGGAAGTAGTTATACAACAGCTGCCGCTTATGCAAACTACAGACAAGACATTAATAAAAAAATGACTTTAAACACCGGAGGAAGGTATACGTACACAAACTTAAAGGCTAAATTTATTGATCAAACCTACATAACATTACCAGAAACAAAATTAGCGCTTGATAATTCTTCTTTCACTGCAAACATAGGACTAACATACAGCCCTACACTCCTAACTCGTTTTAACGCTGTAATTTCTTCTGGATTCCGCTCACCAAATATTGATGATGTTGGTAAAATTCGTGAAAAAAGTGGCTTACTTACTGTTCCTAACATAAACTTAAAACCCGAATATGCATATAATGGAGAAATAGGGGTTACCAAATTCTTTAAAAACAAACGCAATCAGATTGCAGTTAATGGATTCTACACACTACTTAACAACTATATTTCAAGAACAGCATTTATTGTAAACAATGATAACTCTACCTCCGATGAAAACACAGTAATATATGACGGTGATGAAGTAACTACTATTGCAAATGTAAATGGAGACACTGCTTATATTTTTGGCGGAACTTTAGACGCTAGTTTTGTGCCAGTAAATAACTTTACCATAAAAGGAAACATCACCTATACCAAAGGAAAAACAAATGATACGGATAGCTATTTACCATCTATATCACCATTGTTTAGTAGCATTGGTATCATATACCATAAAAATAAAATTGATGGCAGATTGAATTGGAGATATTCAGCTAAGAAGAATGCCGATGAATATAGTCCCGGAGGTGAAGATAATTTAAATCAAAGTCCTCTTGTTGATCCAGATCTAACAATTGATGATGACGAGTATTATATTGGAACTCCGTCATGGAATATCCTTAATGCTTCGTTTGGATATCAAGCAACCAAAGCCATGAAACTGCAATTAGGATTGGATAATATTTTCGATATTCATTACAAAGAGTTTGCTTCAGGGATAAGCGCCTCAGGAAGGAATTTAAAGGCTAGTATGCATTTGAATTTTTAAGAAACCAAGTTTCCTACAAACCTTCACTCCAATTTAAATCGAATAATTCGTACCTTTAAATCATGTTTGCACTTGTAGATTGTAATAACTTTTATGCTTCTTGCGAACGTGTTTTTCAACCACAATTCAGGAACACTCCTATTGCCATTTTATCTAATAATGATGGTTGTGTTATTGCGCGCAGTGATGAAGCTAAAAAATTAGGCCTACCAATGGGAGCTCCTGCATTTAAATACAAACAGTTTTTTAAAGAAAATAGCATTGAAGTTTTTTCTTCAAACTACCCTCTTTATGGAGATATGAGTAGTAGGGTGATGAGTATTTTAAGACAATTCTCTCCTGATGTTGAAGTATATAGTATTGACGAAGCTTTTTTAGTTTTAAATACTATTGAAAATGATAATTTGAATAAACTCGGACATGAAATGCGTAATCGTATTTTACAATGGACCGGACTACCAACTTGTGTAGGAATTGCTCCTACTAAAGCACTCACCAAAATTTCTAATAAAATTGCCCGAAAGTTCCCAAAAGAAACAGGAGGGATCTTTGTAATTAATTCTGAAGAGAAAAGAATAAAAGCGCTTAAATGGACTAAAATAAAAGATGTTTGGGGTATTGGTAGGCAGTTACAAAAAAGGCTAACTCAACAGAATATTAAAACTGCCTATGATTTTACGCAACTTTCTGACGCTTGGGTAAAAAACAATTTCTCTATCACAGAACTCAATTTAAAAAAGGACTTAGAAGGAATAACAACCCTTACTTTGGAAGATGATCATCCTGTAAAAAAATCTATAGCCACTACACGCAGTTTTGAAAACACGTATACAGATATTAATGACATTAAAGAGCGTGTTGCTACTTTTGCCAATAGCTGTGCTGAAAAATTACGAAAACAAAATTCTAACTGTAATATACTTCTCGTTTTATTACAAGGAAATAGATTTGAGGAAACATCACAGTCCTACAAAAATAGCACCACAATTGTTTTACCACACTCTACTAACTCAAGCCTTACAATAGTGAATTATGCCACTAAAGCTATTGAAACATTATACAAAAAAGGAATTAAATACAAACGCGCTGGCGTGATTGTAACAGAGTTAGTACCTACTGACAACCACCAATTGGACATGTTTGCTCGAGAAAACCCTAAGCATCAACCGCTAATGAAAGCTATTGACGACCTCAACAATAAGTATGGTGATCAAAAATTAAAACTTGCTAATCAAGACCTAGGTAAGACTTGGAAAATGCGTCAGGAACACTTATCAAAACAATATACTACTCAATTTAATGAAATTCTTATTATAAAATAAGTATCTTTAGCCTATGATAACTGAAGCACTTACATTTTTTACCCCTGATACTCAAGAGAGTGAAGGAGCCATTTTTTTCGATACAGGAATACCATGTGGCTTCCCCTCACCTGCTGATGACTTTAAACAGGATCGTATTTCTTTAGATAGAGAATTGATTAAAAACAAAGAAGCTACTTTTTTTGCTCGTGTTAGCGGGCAGTCAATGATTGGCGCAGGATTAGATGATAATGATTTATTAGTTATTGACAGAAGTATTGCTCCAACACACAATAAAATAGCTGTCTGTTTTTTAGATGGAGAATTTACAGTAAAACGCTTACGTGTAGAAAGTGATGGCGTTTGGTTACAACCTGAAAACCCGGACTACCAACCTATCCAAGTAACTTCAGAAAACAATTTTGTGATTTGGGGTATTGTAACTAACGTGGTTAAAAAATTATAAGTTTTACCATTTACAAAAGGGTATTGTGCTTAATTGTGAATTGTAGTATTTTACTTCTCCGGTAACTTCCGTTCCTAACCAACTTGGTTTTTCAAAAGCTTCTTCTTCAGAATTCAATTCAATTTCTGCAACAACTAAACCATTGTTATCTCCAAAGAATTCATCTATTTCATAAACATGAGCATTGTTTTTTACCTCATATCTAATTTTATCAATAATCCCTTTTTTACATAATTTTAATAAAGTTACTGCTTCTTCTAAAGCAATTTCTTTTTCCCATTCAAAACGAGATGTTCCGCTAGTATTCGATTTCCCTTTAATAGTTAAAAACCCTTGACTTCCTCTTACACGTACACGAACTGTTCGTTCAGAATCAGTACTCAAAAAACCTTGTGTTATACGGGTATTTTTATAAGCTTGTGCTTTGTAATCTTCTGAAACCACTAAAAATTTACGCTCTATTTCAATCATATTCATTTTCTGAAAAATTTAAAAACTATTTATTAATCAATTGCTTATCATGAATTTTACTCAACACCAGTAATGCAACAATAGCTCCAAAAGTAGCGTAAAACATATCCGATTGCGTATCCCATACATAGCCTTGAGTTCCTAAAAAAGAATCCCCTCCATCACCAGTAGCTAATGAAACACCCCATTCAATAAATTCATAGGTAACGCTAATTGCCATAGCAATACATACCACAATAACATTCAACCATGATCTCCCGTTAATAACATTTTTACGAAGTAATAGCTCCCTAGCAATTATAGCCGGAACAAATCCCTGAGCAAAATGTCCTACTTTATCATAATTATTTCTTGATTGGTGAAACACTTCCTGAATCCAATCAAACAAAGGAACTTCTGCATAAGTATAATGCCCTCCAATAATCAGAATCACACAATGGAAAAATATCAATCCGTAAACTAATTTTGTAAACTGAAAATTTTTATAAGTAAATACTAAAACCAAAACTCCAATTATAGCAGGGAGTACTTCCAAAAACCAAGTAAAATATCCAAACGGTTTTATAGCCGACCACACAAACAAAGCCAATAATAATAAAAGCAATATATTTAAAAAATTCATTTAAATTATAGTTTTAAAATCTGTAAAACGATAAAGATATTATAAATTTGAACATGCCTTTCAATTTCCCTCTTAGAAAAATTATTCATGTTGACATGGATGCCTTTTATGCTTCTGTAGAGCAATTGGATAATCCTGAGTTAAAAGGAAAACCAGTAGCTGTAGGTGGTGGCGGAAAAAGAGGTGTAGTTAGCGCTGCGAGCTATGAAGCAAGAGTGTTTGGCGTACGAAGTGCTATTAGTGGTACAATAGCAAGAAAACGCTGTCCTGAGCTTATTTTTGTAAAACCTCGCTTTGACCGCTATAAAGAAATCTCCAAACAAATACGAAATATCTTTTTCGAGTATACTGATAAAGTTGAACCACTCTCACTAGACGAAGCTTATTTAGATGTTACTGAAAATAAAAAAGGGGTATTAAGTGCCTCAGTACTTGCTGAACAAATTAGAGAAAAGATTTTTCAAAAAACGGGTTTAACAGCCTCTGCGGGGATATCAATTAATAAATTCATAGCTAAAGTAGCCAGTGACTATAACAAACCAAACGGACAAAAAACGGTAGACCCTGAAGAAGTAATTCCTTTTTTAGAAGGTTTAGATATTCGAAAATTCTATGGTGTAGGAAAAGTTACTGCTGAAAAAATGTACCAACTAGGTATTTTTGAAGGGCGTAATTTAAAGCAAAAATCAGTTGGATATTTAACTACCCATTTTGGAAAATCAGGCGCCTATTATTACAATGTCGTTAGAGGAATTCACTTAAGTGAAGTAAAACCTAATAGAATACAAAAGTCCGTAGCAGCAGAACGAACCTTTTTCGACAACATTACCTCAGAGATATACATGCTCGAAAAACTGGAACATATTGCTAAGGAATTAGAAAAGCGTTTAAAAAAAAGTAAAGTTTCTGGAAAAACAATCACTTTAAAAATAAAATACAGTGACTTCACACAACAGACAAGAAGTAAAACTATAGCCTATTTTATTTCAGACAAACACTTGATTTTAGAAACCGCTAAAGAATTATTATTTCAAGAAAAACCAAAAAACTCTGTTCGATTATTGGGTATTTCTCTTGGTAATTTAAATAACACTGATAAGAAAAAAAGTAAAGAAATTCAGAAAAGTGTTTCAGTTCAATTGAAATTTGATTTCTAAGCCAACAATGACACTTATCATACAGCATCATATGTTTTGGGTTAAAAAACACCTGTAAATCCTCAACTTTTAATTCCTTATTTTTTTTTATTACAGGTTATTTTCTATTTTAGACAGTACCAACAAACCAAATTATATGAAATTCAAAAACTCAATCTCAGCTTTATTAATTGTATTTTTCTTTATTAATATGTTTGCGTATTCGCAAGAAGAAACCAATACAAGTATGGAAGAAGGTGTCGTTACTGAAAATATTTTATTATACGGAACCAACTGGAAGCTCGTAAAAATGGAACCTGCTTTTTCCGACAAGATTGATTTGACTTTGAATTTTGACAAGGCAACAGAGCAATTAAAAGTTATAAAACAGATAACCTCAGCTCCTGTTTTAAAAGGCACCGAGTTAATCACAAGAAAAAATGAATCGATAAATTTTTACCAATGGAAATTTGTCATTAAAAGTGCCGAATATGAAGGAGAAAATGTAAAAAGTGTTACTTATGATTATACGGCTTTTGAATTAAAAACAGAAGGTTATGTGTTTAAAATTGATAGTTTAAACGAAACTTCTTTGGTCTTAAAAGTTGTAAAAGCTCCAATGGCGGTATTTGGAAACTCAATTTTTAATGTGGATAAAATATACTTTACAAAGTAACTTATATTCTATTATTTATAAATTCAAAAATAAGAATTATTCTATCAAAGATCTCCTCATTACATTTACCTCTGTTTTTATCAAATAGAAAAGCATTATTTCATTCCAGTTTAACTGAACAATGTTATATTTGGCCTGTATGAAATTAAATTTTACAGCACCCCTCAATGAAAATTTATAGTACATGAATAGAAGAAATTTTGTTAAAAAGGCAGCTCTAGGATCTTTAGCAACCCTTATTGGAACAGACATTGTTTTTGGAGCAACAATGCCCGAAGGATATACTCCTTTAGCTTTAGGAGACCCTGACCCGTTTAAGCTATTCGATTTAGACCCAGAAATGGTTGTATTAAATGACAAACCATGGAATATTGAAGCAAAAGCACATTTACTTAATGACAATATAACGCCTAATAGCGCAATGTTTATTAGAAATAATGGACTTATTCCTGAAAATATAACCCTTAATGAATGGAGCCTGACAATTAATGGAGAATCAGTACAACAAAAAAAGAGTTATACCCTAAAAGAGTTAAAAGATAAATTTACACATTATAGCTACCAACTAACTTTGGAATGTGGAGGTAATGGACGAAGTGAATTTAATCCTCCAGCTAAAGGAAATCAATGGACTATCGGGGCTGTATCATGTGCACAATGGACAGGAGTCCGGCTTAAAGATGTATTGGAAGATGCGGGAATTAAAAGCGATGCTGTTTATATTGGCTATCATGCTGCTGATATACATTTGAGTAGAGATCCAAAAAAAGAGCCTATTTCTCGTGGTACTCCCATAGCTAAAGCTTTACAGGATGAAACATTACTGGCTTTTCAAATGAATAATGAAGATATACCGATTGCTCATGGATATCCCCTACGCCTTGTTGCTGGAGGCTGGCCAGCATCTGTATCTGGTAAATGGATAACTGGTATTAGCATTCGTAATAAAATTCATGATGGCACAAAAATGAAAGGAAAAGCTTATCGTGTACCTTGTAAATCTGTTGCCCCAGGGGAGAAAGTTAAAGATGAAGACATGTGTATAATCGAATCTATGCCGGTAAAATCGTTAATTACATATCCCAAGTCTGGAGCCATTATTAAAAAAGGACAAAAATTACATATTAATGGGCATGCTTGGGCAGGTGAATTAACCGTTGCTAGTATGGATTACTCTATTGATTTTGGTGCTACATGGGCAGAATGTCCCCTAAACCAACCTGTTAACAGATTAGCTTGGCAACATTTTTCTGCAAGTATTATTTTACCAGAAAAAGGTTATTATGAAGTTTGGGCAAGAGCAACTGACACCAATGGTGTAAGTCAACCCATGCTTCTTCCAGGATGGAACCCTAAAGGTTATTTAAATAATGCTTGTCATAGAATTGCTATAAAAGTAACGTAGATGAAGTTCTCTAAAGAATTTAAAGACCAGATTAAAAATCTTTGTACCGTTATTACTTCCATGTCTTTAATAATTGGTATTGGTATTTTACTTTGTATGGTATTATTAATAAATCCAGAAATTATTAAATCAACTAAGTCAGATTCTGAATACCTACCTGTCGTCATTGGAGAGGATGAAAACAAAATAGAAAACGGTATTCATGTCCGTACTGGTTTTGTTGATGATAAAGGTTTAATGGAAACAATTAATAATTGCACTAATTGTCATTCTTCCAAATTAGTGATCCAAAATAGAATGAGTAAAGAACGATGGATAGCAACAATAAGATGGATGCAAAAAACCCAAAATCTATGGGATTTAGGTGGGAATGAAGAAATTATTGTCAGTTATCTTGCTAAAAATTATGCTCCAACAAAAAAAGGACGAAGAGAAAACTTAACAAATATTAATTGGTACCAGCTAGAAGATTAAGCATCATTTATAACTTTTTTTGACAGGTATTATTTTTTAAATATTCTCTTTTGATAAAGTAAAAGTTGTTTTTACTCCTTTTTCAATTGGCAACTCTTTAAAATAACTCCATTCTATCCATGAGCCATCATAATTTTTAACATTAGGATAATTTAATAACTGAGTTAACACAAAAGTTGTGTGAGCAGAACGTACTCCGGATTGGCAATAAACAATTATTTCTTTATCCGGAGTAATTCCTTTGGACGCATATATCTTTTTTAATTTTTCTAAATCTTTAAATTGAGTACTGTTTTTATAATCCACAGTTTCACTCCAATTACACCAAGAGCTTGAAGGAATTCTACCAGATCTATAAGCACCTTTCTTCATAAAATCACCTGTATACTCTTCTAATTCTCTTGTGTCAAGCAATACAACGTCAGGATTAGTAATAGCTTTTTTTACTTCATTAATATCGGCATAATGAGTTTTTTGAACTGATAAATTATCAAAGGTAAAGATTGCTTTTTCTAAAATAACAGGGTCTAAAGATACAGGGTAATTTTCTTTCTTCCATTTAGTAAAACCACCATTAAGTAGTTTAACTTTTGAATAACCGTAATAATCCAATATCCACCAAAGACGTGCTGCATCACATAAACCCTTGTCGTCGTATATAGTTATTTGATCACCATTTTTAATTCCTAATTTACTGAAAAGCGATTCGATAACAACTTTTTTGGCCATCATACCACCATAATCCTTTTCACTATCTATAATATCTATTCTCCAAATATTAATAGCATTAGGTATATGACCTAAATTATATTTTTCAGGTTTTCTAAGGTCTATAACTTTATAATTATCTCGGTCATCTTTTTGATTCAATTCCGAACATTCTATCAAAGCGGTAGCGCTATCTGATGAGCAAGAGAATAGGGCACTTATAATCAATAAAAATGTTAGAATCCTTATCATCTATTTAATTATCGAAGGTTAATAATTTTGTAAATATAAAATTACTTTTACCAAATCATTTATTATAATTCTATTTAAATATTAAAAACGACAAAAGTTATTTTAAAAAATAGCTTTTGTCGTTTTTAATATCGGTATGAATAACAAGTATTCATTAAACAATTATAGTTACTCAATTACAGAAACCCTCAAAGTATTTACCATTCCTTTTTTAATAATTGGCATTGCAGCTAAGTTAATTAGATAATCTCCTTTTTCAACGAAACCTCGTTCGTGAGCTATTTGGTTTACATCTTCAACAGTATCATCAGTACTCACAAATTTATCATAATAAACACCTTTAACTCCCCAAAGCAAGCTCAATCGAGAAAGAATATTTTTATTAGAAGTAAATGCTAAAATATGTGCATTTGGTCTCCATGCAGAGATTTGAAAAGCGGTATATCCTGAGTTAGTTAAGGTACAAATTGCTCTAGCATCTATTTCATCTGCCATATGAGCAGCATGATAACAAATTGATTTTGTAATATATCTTTCTGTTTTAACATGTGGAGGTTGTTCAGGCACTGTAATTAATGGTGAATTTTCAACACTATTAATTATTTTAGTCATGGTTTCTATTACCTCCACAGGGTATTTCCCTATAGAAGTTTCTCCCGATAACATTACAGCATCAGCCCCATCCATTACGGAATTAGCAACGTCATTCACTTCAGCACGAGTAGGTGTTAAACTAGTAATCATAGTCTCCATCATTTGTGTAGCTATAATTACTGGTATTCTTGCTTTTTTAGCGCGTAATACCAATTGTTTTTGTATTAATGGTACTTCTTCTGCTGGAATTTCAACTCCTAAATCCCCTCTAGCAACCATAAGTCCATCACAAAAAGCAATGATTTTATCGATATTTTTTACCGCTTCTGGCTTTTCGATTTTTGCTATAATCGGGATTTTGTATGCAGAATGCTCATTTATTAAATCCTGTAACAACTCTAAATCATCAGCATCTCTAACAAATGAAAGCGCTATCCAATCCACTTTTTGCTCAATTGCAAAAATAGCATCTTTAAGATCTTTTTCTGTTAGTGCTGGAAGTGATATTGCTGTATTTGGTAAGTTTACTCCTTTTTTAGATTTTAAAGGGCCTCCTTGAACTACAACAGCTTCAACCTCATCTTTTCCATTGGTGCTCTTAACTTCAAAAATCAGTTTCCCATCATCTAATAAAATACGCTCACCTGCTTTTACATCTTCCGGAAATTTTTCATAGTTCATAAAAACCTTCTCTCCATCTCCATTAAAAGGTTCTCCGGTACAAAATTTTATTACATCTCCGTCATTTACAACTACATCTTGCTTCATTACACCAACACGTAATTTAGGGCCTTGTAAATCTCCTAAAATAGCTGTGTTATATTTATATGTTTCACTCAGCTCTCTAATAATTTCTATACGCTCTTTTACATTATCATAATCAGCGTGAGAAAAATTAATTCTAAAAACATTTACACCGGCTTTAATCATTTGGTGAATTGTTTCTCTATCAGAACTTGCAGGACCAAGGGTTGCTACTATTTTTGTTTTCTTCATCTGTATTAGCTAGTAAAAAATTAAATTATTTTTCGATTTCAAATTAGGAACATCTATAGCAAATGTTGTTATTATTTGCGGAATAGTATTCATTTTTGAAATCATATTTTGAATATTATTGGTATTCTGTTCTATTTTAACAAAATAATCTACTTTTTTATATTCTGGTAACAAGTATATTATTTTCTTCTTTTCTTCTAAAAAAAGTGTGTTCTGAACAACAGAAACCGGGTCTTTTTCTTGAATTCCTTTATTGCCAACTAAATTCCAAAGTGATTGGTTTTTTTCATCTCTAAATTCAAAAAAGTCAAAATCAGGTATGGTATTCGTCCTCTTAAATCGAGTATCAAAAACACTATTTATAAAATAGGCTAAATGGTATGATTCTAAGGTGGTATGGATTGCCAACAACTCAAAATCATCATCAATAAAATCCTCTAATTCCAATTTAAAAGTCTTCACAATGAACCGATATACTACTATATAATTGTTAAAGATAAAATATGATTACAAATCTAGTGTTATATCTGTGTTAATTCTTTCTTTTTTATGGATAAGCACAGGTTCAAGATCATTTTTTAAAAGATTTTATTATCTTGTAGACAATCAAATTTAAATTAAAAGAAATGGGTATTTTTGACGAAATAAAAAAGAAGTTAAGTCACGAGTTTATAGACATTATTGAATGGTTAGACAGCTCTAACGACACTATAGTTCACCGATTTGAACGCTACCAAAATGAAATTAAAAATGGAGCGCAATTAATTGTTCGTGAAGGACAAATTGCAGTATTTATTAATGAAGGGAAGTTGGCAGATGTTTTTAAACCAGGAACATATACCTTAAACACTCAAAATTTACCCATACTTGCTACTTTAAAAGGTTGGAAATATGGTTTTAATAGCCCATTTAAAGCCGAGGTATACTTTGTAAGTTCTCGTTTATTTACTGATGAAAAATGGGGTACTAAAAATCCAGTAATCTTAAACGACGATCGTTTTGGTTTTGTCGAAGTACGTGCCTTTGGTACCTACGCATTCAAAATTAATGACGCAGGAAAATTTATTACGGACATTGTTGGTACGGATAATAATTTTACCAATTTTGAAATTAATGAACACTTAAAAAGTTTAATTTCTACACGATTTACGGATACTATTGGTGAAGCTAACCTTCCCATAGAACTATACGCTGCGAACACTAATGAATTGTCAGATACGTGTTTGGAAGTAATGAACCCTGAATTTAATTCAGTTGGAATTTCTTTAGAAAAATTCTTCATCGAAAATGTATCGATGCCAGAAGAATTAAAAAAAGAAATTTTTGAATACAGCAGGCTTAATAAATTAGATTTAGACAGACTTACAAAATTCAAAGCGGCAAAAGCATTAGAAGTAGCTGCAGCTAATGAATCTGGAGCTGCAGGAGCTGGAATAGGTATGGGAATGGGATTTGCTATGGCACAACAAATGGGCGGTATGTTGAATCCTCAAAGTCAAACTACAACATCAGCACCAATACAAAATACTGGAGCAGTGCCACCACCTTTACCGCAACAAACACAATATTTTTACGCTGTAAATGGGCAACAATCTGGGCCAGTAACTTTTGAAGGGTTGAGTAGTTTATTTTCGTCAAAGTCAGTTGATGCAAATACACTTGTATGGAAACAAGGAATGGTTAGTTGGACAGCTTTAAGCACTGTGCCCGAATTACAAGCCTTATTAGGATCTGTACCACCTCCTTTGCCAAATAATTAGAACACTATATTCATAAAAAAATAAGCTTATCTAGGTTTCCTCTCTCTCATAGAGAGGAAAAAGGTAAGGGTGAATTTTCCATGTATAAATGAATCAAGAAACACCTAAACAATCCGAACATAAAAAATCATGCGTCAATTGTGGTGCTGAACTGAAATATAAACCTGGTTCTACCGTAATTAAATGCGGTTATTGCAATCATGAAGAGGCAATAATAGTATTTGATACTTCTTTTGAAGAATTAGAATTACAACCCTATTTAGAAAAAATGGGAGCACAGTCGCATACTGAAAAGATAAGCATGCTACACTGTAAAACTTGCGGAGCAAATCAGCATGTAGAGGAGAATTACAAGTCCTTACATTGTGTGTATTGCAGTCAGCCCTTAATTGTAGAAGACGCTCATGATGAAGATTGGATTTTACCAGGCGCAGTACTTCCTTTTCAATTGAATCATCAACAATCACATACTATTTTTAAGAAATGGGTGAACGGTTTATGGTTTGCTCCGAACAAACTCAAACGTGCAGCTTTAGATCCTGAAAAAACAAAAGGATTATATGTTCCTTATTGGACTTTTGATGCCGAACTATATGGTGAATACGAAGGACAACGAGGGGATTATTATTATGTTACCGAAAGTTACAATACCACCGTTAATGGTAAAAACGTAACTCGTACGCGTCAAGTTCAAAAAACACGATGGACTTATGCTTCGGGAAGCGTAAAAGGATTTGTTGACGATACATTAATTAGTGCCTCTGAGAAAAAAAAGAACTCCATTCCTAAAAAGATTACTAGTTGGAACTTAAATAAATTAGAGCCCTTCAACTCTAGTTATTTAGCAGGTTTTATAACTGAAAAATACACTTTGTCATTAGAAAACGGGCATTTAAAATCCACTGAAAAAGCCAAACAAATTGCTAACGGATGGGCTCGTCAGGATATTGGTGGTGATACTCAACAAGTTCACCAGCTAAACATGAAACTAAGCGAAGAAACCTTTAAACATGTTCTGTTACCTGTTTATATATCTTCTTATATGTTTAATAGCAAAAAATATCATTTTTATGTAAACGGACAGAGTGGAATTATTGACGGAAACAGACCCTATTCTTTCTGGAAAATATTCTTTTTAGTGCTGTTTGTTGTTAGTGTAATTTTACTATTTATTGTTTTTGGAAATAAACAGTAATTATGGAATATATTTTGATTCTTTTTAAATATGAAGTTTAAAATATTTAATTTTTGTTTACTGTTTTTGATGACTTCTTGTCAAAAGAAAATAAAGGTGGACTACCCATCTTTTAACTGTATTTACTGCAAGCAGAACAAATCGAATTTAAATAGTTTATCTCAAAATTTTTATTTAAAATTTGAGATAAATAAAATAAGCCTTTTAAACGATGAAAACATTAATATCAATCACAAGAATATAGGAAAAGAAATATTTGAAAACATTAAGAAAGAGAATCGAATTATTTGGCAAGTAAATTTACATATCGATTCATTAATTCCGATGAAAATAGTTGATTCTGTTATTAAAGAGTTTAGGAGAGCAGGTATAACTAAAATAAATTATAATTTAAGTGATAAAGACATGTTATTCAAACGTTATGCTGAGTATAGTTGTACTGATAAATTTAAAATGCCTAACGAATTTCAAGAAAACTTAATCGACATTAGCTTCCAGGAGTATCAAAAAACAGAGAGGAATATAGATGTTTTTAAGCCAGTACCCCTCTTTATGTATTCTGTATTTGGTTATGAAAATGAATGCTCAGATATAGATGTAATTTCTTGTTGGTCAGCTCCTAAAAGGGAAAACGTAAAAATCATTTATACAGATAATAATGATAATTTATTTTTAAATGAACAAAAAATAGAGAAAAATAAACTTTTAGATTCTTTGGATAAATTTGCTTTATATAGTGACAAGTTGGTCATTTACGAATACACACCTAATGTATTATATAAAGATTATTTAGAGTTCAATGTAAGATATACTAATAAATTACAAATCTTAAGAAATTCGTTATCAAAAACTAAATACCTAAAAGATTACACCACGTTGACTAGAGACGAAAAAAAGTATATTAAAAGTGTTTATCCTTTACAATTCTACTCTTATCAATCCAAAGAAAAATATAGAGACTTTTTTAAGCCAATTGCAATTTCTGATGAATAAGCAATTATATTTACCAAATGAGCTTTACACTACTTTCATCTCCTTTACAAGGATTTACAGATTTTCGATTTCGAAATGCTTTTAACGAGTATTTCGGTGGGATAGACACCTTCTACTCTCCTTATATTCGTTTAAATGGAAAGTTAAAAATTAAAGGCTCCTATGAACGTGATTTACTAATTGAAAACAATACGGTTCCTGAAGTGATACCGCAAATAATGACTAATGATGCGGATGAATTTTTGTTTGTGACCAAATACGTACAAGAATTAGGTTATAAAGAATTAAACTGGAATTTAGGATGCCCTTATCCTATGGTTACCAAACGTGGTATGGGTTCTGGATTAATTTGTAATCCAGAAAAAATAAATCATATTCTTGATCGTGTTAATTCAGAAACAGATATTACTGTCTCAATGAAAATGCGAATGGGTTATGAAAACCCAGAAGAAATTTTAGATGTATTTCCTATTTTAGAAAGGTACCCTATTAAGAATATTGCTATTCATGCGCGAATAGGGAAACAACTCTACAAAGGAGGTGTAGATTTAGATTCATTTCAACGTTGTTTGGATACTTCTAAGCAAAAACTATATTACAATGGTGACATTACATCAGTAACTAAATTCAAGGAGTTACAAGAACGTTTTCCTACAATAGATCATTGGATGATAGGTCGAGGATTAATTGCTGATCCATTTTTACCGAGCATGATAAAAAATAATACTACAGAATACCCTAAAAACAGATGGGGAATTTTTAATGAATTCCATGATAGAATTTATAAAGAATATGATGCTTCGCTTTCAGGACCAACACCTATAAAAATGAAAATGTTAGGTTTCTGGGAATTCTTTTCTCAGTCATTCGACAACCCACAAAAAACATATAAGAAAATTAAAAAAGCGGGTAATCCAAAAAACTATCAGCTAGCTGTTAGTGAAATTTTAAAAACAGAAAGGAACCTTTAATAGAATCCTTTCTGTTTTTAAACAACTTATGATTTCAAATCTATTTCTTTCAAATTTTCTATTCTGTTTCTAATCAAGAAAGCATCAATAGTTTCAAAGTGTTCTATCACACGTTTCTCTTTAAATTCAAATACTTTTTGTGATAATCCTTGTAGAAAATCACGATCATGCGATACTAATATTAATGTTCCGTCAAAAGCTTGTAAGGCCTCTTTTAAAACATCTTTCGATTTCAAATCTAAGTGATTGGTAGGCTCATCGAGAATCAAAACATTTACTGGTTCTAACAATAGTTTTACCATTGCCAAACGTGTTTTTTCTCCTCCTGACAAATTCGCTACTTTTTTATCAATATCATCACCACCAAACATAAAACGACCCAAGATATTTTTAATATTAGTACGTATATCACCTTCAGCAACATCATCAACCGTTTGGAATACAGTCAAGTCCTCATCTAACAGAGCAGCTTGATTCTGTGCAAAATAACCAACTTTAGCATTGTGTCCTAAGTCACATTTTCCTTCATAATCAATCTGACCCATTATGGCTTTAATCATAGTAGATTTCCCTTCACCATTTCTACCAACAAAAGATACTTTCTCACCTCTTTCAATAGTCATATTTGCTCCAGAAAATACTATATGATCACCATATGATTTTGATAAACCTTCTGCAATTACAGGATAATCCCCTGAACGTACTGCTGGAGGGAAACGCAATCGTAATGCCGACTTATCTACCTCATCAATTTCAATAATTTCTAATTTCTCCAACATTCTCTCACGAGAAGTTACCTGATTAGTTTTAGAAAAAGTTCCTTTAAAACGGTCAATAAATGCTTTGTTATCCGCAATAAATCTTTGTTGTTCTTGGTGTGCTTTTATCTGGTGTGATAAACGCTCTTGCCTTAATTGTAAGTAATGTGTATAATTTGCCTTATAATCGTATATTTTACCCATTGTTACTTCAATGGTTCTATTGGTAATATTATCAATAAAAGCTTTATCATGAGAAATAACTACAACTGCTTTTGCTTTATTTAACAGGAAATCTTCCAACCATATAACGGACTCAATATCTACGTGATTGGTAGGCTCATCTAATAAAATCAAGTCTGGTTTTTGTAATAATATTTTAACCAATTCAATACGCATACGCCAACCACCACTGAACTCACTAGTAGCTCTGGTAAAGTCTGACTGCTTAAACCCAAGTCCTTTTAACGCTTTTTCTACCTCAGCTTCATAATTTACTTCTTCTAAAGCATAAAAAACCTCTCCAAGCTCTGAAACTTTTTCGATGATTTTCATGTATTCATCAGAATCGTAATCTGTACGAGTTTCTAACTGTTTATTTAAACCCTCCATTTCATCACGCATGTCAAAAACATGTTTAAATGCTTTTGAAGCTTCTTCTACAACTGTACAGTTATCATCCGTTAATAAATGTTGCGGTAAATACGCAATAACAGCATCTTTAGGATGACGTACATGTCCGCGAGTTCCCTGTTGCACACCAGCAATGATTTTCATCATAGTAGATTTCCCTGCACCATTTTTACCCATTAAGGCAATTTTATCATTCTCATTTATCACAAAAGATACATCGCTAAACAAAGTATGTCCGCTAAATTCTACTGCTAAATTATCTACTGAAATCATATCATTTATTTTAAAGTAGCAAAACTAAAGAATTGATAGACATCGACAAAAAGGAATTCAGAATCATTCGGTTAAAAATTGTATTTTTGGCATCATCTAATAAAATTCCAACGAAATGAGTGTTATAGAAAAGAAATTACATACGCGTAGTAACTCAACTTGTGAGTTATGTACATCTGCAGAAAGTTTAAAAGTATACAATATTCCTCCCGTTTCTGAAAAAGGTGAAGAGTTGGAAAAAAGTATATTAGTTTGTGGAACGTGTCACTCACAAATTGAAGACCCTGAAACAATGGATTCTAACCACTGGCGTTGTTTAAACGACAGCATGTGGAGCGAAACTCCAGCGGTACAAGTGATGGCTTGGAGATTATTACACAGAGCTAAGAAATTTGGATGGAGTCAGGATTTATTAGACATGATGTATTTAGATGAAGAAATGACAACATGGGCTAACAAATTAGGTGATGGGGACGAAGAAGATGAAAATAAAATAGTACACAAGGACGCTAACGGAAATATTTTAAGTAACGGTGACTCTGTTGTTTTAATTAAAGATTTAGTCGTCAAAGGAGCTAATTTCACAGCTAAACGTGGGGCACCTGTACATCGTATTTCTTTAGTTTGGGATAATGCTGAACAAATTGAAGGTAGAGTTGACGGAATACATATTGTTATCTTGACTGCGTACGTTAAAAAAACAAAAGAAGGAGGACAATAAGCTCCTTTTCAAAAATATTAAACCACTCAGATGAATGGTTTTTTTGGGAGTGATTTTAACCAAGTACAGTTCATGAAATACTTCATACATATAGGATATAATGGAGGTAACTACCATGGATGGCAACAGCAACCTAATGCTGTTACCGTCCAAGGAACTATTGAAAAAAAACTAAAATGTATTTTTAAAACAGACATCACTGTTTTTGGTTGTGGTCGGACGGATGCAGGTGTTCATGCTAGTCAGTATTTTTTGAATATTACTATTAAAGAAGACTTTAATTTTGATTTAAAATTCCGGCTAAACAAACATTTGCCTAATGATATTGTGGTGTACGATATCATTGAAGTTGAAGAACGTCAACATGCTCGTTATGATGCCACCTCAAGAACATACGACTATTTTATTCATTTGTATAAGGATCCTGTTTTAGGAAAATACAGCTCCTATTATGAATTGGAAGACCTAGATTTTGACGCCATGAAAAAAGCGGCAGCACTAATTCCGAGATATGATAACTTTGAAGCAGTATGTAAACAACCTCATTTACACAATCACACCATCTGTCATGTAACTCATGCAAAACTATTTGTAGATATATCTGGACAACGCATTCGATTTACCATAACCGCTAATCGGTTTTTAAGAGGTATGATACGTTTATTAGTTTCTTTTTTATTAAGAGTTGGAACTGGAAAAATGACTTTAGAAACCTTTGAAAAAGTACTCTCTGAACAATTAAATATCGAGGACAAAAAACCAGCTTTTGCTAATGGATTATACTTATCAGGTGTTACGTATCCATATATAAATGTTACGAATTCTACTGACATTTCTAGTTTTTTAAAAGTAGGACTCGTAAGGTAAAACCTCCTTAAAACAAAGGATTTTACAAATTTATTTTTACTCCAAAACCAATAAGCACTATTCTTTGTCGATTATTTTAACTGTTCGTCTATTATGAGATGTTTATTAGAAATATTTTAGTTTATTTTAATAAATTAAACATATGTTTGTTTCTCCCCAAATAAAATTTATTGACTACTAACCAAAAATATTATTTTTTTAATATTTAAAATAACAATAAACTTTTATTATGAAAGAATTTTTTAAGAGTATTATTAGGTCTTTAGGATTTTCAATTGCTACACTTTTCACTATGAATACTATTATATTTATTTTATCCATAAATGAATATCAAATAGCTCAAGACTGGTCTTTCAGACTAGAAAAAGGAGTTTTTTTCATCGACAATATTGCATTAGGATTTGAGTTCGGTAAAATGGAAACATACTGTTTACTATTAATGCTTTTCTTATTGGGTATTTTTATGAATTTTAAAAAGCCTTCTATAAATGTTGAACAAATACCAACAAGTGCGTAGTATTACTATATAACATTCTATACCAGGATCTAAACTCCTGATAATAATACAAAAGGTTGAATTTAGCTGTTTCATTATTGGGGTAAAAAAGCATCTATACTATTCCCTAAAACGACATTTTGTTACTCATAAAAACAATTTATTTTATTTTCGCTAATATAAACTTCTGGCGAATCAAATTTGATGATTCTTTCGAACCTCCTCACAAAAAACGAGTATTTCTACTCGTTTTTTTATGCTGTAATGAACATACATTGTAGTCAATAAATAAAAACCAAACAGCATGAAAATTAAAATTGTAAATGACAGAGGTACTAATCAAGATTTGTACTTACTATTAACGGGAGATAAGCAAACAGGTATTAGCGGGATTACCCCTAATACATCAGTTAAATTAAGTGATTTGTTAATCACAAATCCTAACCTTGAATTAGACATTGAAAGCATTGAAGGAGCTAGATTATATGTAGGATATGGAGCTTTCCCTTCAAACAACTCTCCAATACCAGATGGAGTACAATATTATGGTTGGATTGAATTCACAAAAAAAGCTAGTGAAACAGAAGTTTGGTTAAACCTATCAAATGTTGATTTGACAGGTCTTCCTTTAACATTATCAGGTACTGATACCGCAAATAAGGCTTTCTCTTTAGGATACAAAAAGTCGATTACTGACATTATAGCTGCAATGAAAACAACTGTACTGCAACCTGATTCTAATGCAAAACCAGCATATATTACGTGCGCTACTGGACAACCTAAAATAGTGGGGCCAAATGGCTCTCCCAAAAACTATGCGTCTTATGACACATACATTAATAATTTAAACACCAATAAAGCGCCTCTGGTAATTACTTCTGATACTCCAAAAGGAGGCTATCCTAAAGTGTTTAAAGGAAGCTTTATGAATGTACAAAACGAAACAGATGTATTGATTTCCTTAAAAAGCGCTGAAGGAGATACATTTGAAGTATTGAAAAGTCAGTTTACTACTGAAATATGCTATAGATGTGATGGCGGAACCTTGATTTATAATGGAACAACCGTAGATCAAAATCAATCTCCACAAGATACAAATGATAAAATGTATGCAAACTCTACCTTCCGTAACATATTGATAGGTATAAACGAAGGGTATTTTACTGCAGTAGGACCAAATAAAAGCCTTGATTTTCCAGGGGAAGTTCCATTTTCAACTGGTCAAGGAAGTGATTATGCGAAAGTACTACATGAAAATTCCAATTCATACGGATTTCCATATGCCGATTCTAACTTAAAAGTATTAATTACTGCATCTCCATCGGATACCATAACAATGACTATATGTACAGACACAGAAGCTAAAGGATACAATAGTAATACGGATAATAGTGCCAATCAACCTACATCAGGTGAATTTCAGTTTGGCATTGGAGCAGGTAGTTCGTCATTAGGGATGATTACTATTGGTGGTTGGAGATACTTAGCAACCGAGAAAGGTGCTTATGGTGGTTTTTTACCAACACTTACGGAATGGACTAAAATGACTTTTGAAGGACCAGATAAATATATTTGGATAAAAACCACAGGTGATGGATTTATTACTGCCGATAACTGTTTTAACACAGGTACACCAGCTTATACTAATAAAGTACTTACTTGGGGAGCTGGAGTAGAATGGAAAAACGGAACTGAATCTCCAGCAAAACCAACAACGGTTAGCGAACTAGCAAATGCTTAAAAAAATAATGCAAATCAAAAAAGGCTCAACATATGTTGAGCCTTTTAAATATATTAATTGTCGATTGTCGACTGACTATAAGTCAAATTTAATTCCTTGCGCTAATGGCAATTCATCAGAATAGTTAACTGTGTTTGTTTGTCGTCTCATGTAAACTTTCCAAGCATCAGATCCAGACTCACGTCCACCACCTGTTTCTTTTTCACCTCCAAAAG
>Ga0209291_1000844_pt1 | contig 28803 bp, 22 predicted proteins | sample GOMGulsemesocosm_FD_184633 | JGI IMG/M metagenome (GOLD analysis project Ga0209291, IMG submission 184633) | Methane-oxidizing microbial communities from mesocosms in the Gulf of Mexico - GOM9B Gulf of Mexico (SPAdes) (version 2) | ecosystem: Environmental > Aquatic > Marine > Cold seeps...
GACCACGGTCTGCAAAACGGGTTATCACAGCATTATTCGTCTCTGAAATAACACTTGGTTCCAATACTGTGTCAGCATTAAATAAAGGCGTGATATCAGAGTCAATTTCAGGCTCGACTTCACAACCGACCTCATTAACAACGACATCTGGTCGAGTATTAGGGCACAAATCAATACTATCAATTACGCCATCGCCGTCAGTATCATTTACAGAACTAGATTCAAGTGTATAAGTTTTACTTTCAGTGTCAGTTGCAGACTTTCCAGTCCAGTAGGTAAAGCTATAAACTATCGAATCACCAATAGACAGGTTATTTAACTGAAAGTGATTACCATTTCCAGATTCAAGCATGCGAATATTTCGCTGCCCTCCTCCGTTGACCTTGAAATGAACGTCAGCCCAAGCATTGTTATTCACATAAAAATGAACTGTATCTGAGCCAACCTGTTCGATCCCTGTCATTTCAGTTGCCAATTCGCAACCATTTGTATCAACAGCCTGACCACTTTGAGTATTTGGACACTGGTCTAAACTATCAACCACACCATCGTTGTCACTATCAAGTTCACAACCAACGTCATTAACAGTAGTTCCTTGACGAGTTGCCGGGCATTGATCAATGCTATCAACTACACCATCATTGTCCGTATCTTTAGCTTGTTCAGATTGGAGTGTATAATTTTGAACGGAAGTAACAATCGCAAATCCTTCACTTCCCCAATAAGTAAATCGATAGCTAACTGAATCCCCGCTAGATAAGTTGTTTAGCTGGAACCTGTTGCCATTCTCAGATAACGTCATACGGATATTTCTTTGATTTCCGCCGTTAACCTTATAGTGGACGTCAGCCCAGTCATTACTATCAAGGTGGAATTCAACCGCATCGTCGTTAACCTGTGTGATCCCAGACACTTCACCAGCGGCTCTCACTTGGTTTACATTTAAAATTAAAATACCCATAATCATCAATAATTGAACAGTCATTCTATTCATTTTTTTTATTATATTATTTTTTATCATTGCTCACACTCAGCATAAAAAGTGGAATTCAGTTATTCATTGCTAATAACTAAATGTATTTAAAATATCTAAACCGCTTATTACATAACGATTTAACTGACATTAGTTAACGTTACTTACACTAGCTAACATTAACTGACACTAACTGACACTGGTGCGTTTTTAAAATTCACTTTATTTTTAATAACATTCTTTAAATCTCATCTATTTTCATCCAAATTTCTGCACATATTCCGACTTAAACGCTGCTATTTTATTGTTATATAATAATATTTGAGTACGAACACAGCCCAAGTACGTCAATAAATAAAAATAAGGAATTGTGAAGTCAACAATCACAATATAAATACTGAATAACGGTATATTTCAAAGAGAAAACCAAGCCTACTGAAACCTTTAAAGTTGGTAGCATCACAAGATCGATCAACGAATGATCAGCGATGATCACATAACGATCACCCTGCGCCCTAGCCTATTGCATGATGGTCTACTCGTTACTATGCTAGTTATCAATAGCATAAATTAACGAACAATAGGATTAAGCATGATTGATATTAAAAGCTTATTTGACCGACTCACAACAAACTTACATCAATTAGAAAAATTATTAGCAACCACGCACCCCCTGCAAGCATTAGTAAGTCGGATTCCTGCGGTACTAAAAGGTGAAGAACAAGCGGTGATCCAGCAAATACAGCCTGAATTAACGACAGATATGTTGGCAATGAAGTTAGCAGCTGAAGCATTTAAAGATATTCATATTAAACACCCATTTTCACAAAAATCAGCACGGCGGTATGTTGGGGTTATTCATTTACACCCAAACCATGAAAACACGGAAAAAATAGTTCAACAAATTAATGAAATCAATGCGATCAAAGCGAAAATAGAACATGCAGTTGTCAGTGAGAATGACACACGCCAAGCACGATTCAACGCAATACACGATAATTGTCCAGGGGTTATGACGGTACACCTATATCGAAAAATACATTGTGTAAAAGATGAATTCGTAAAATCAGTGCGTTTTAGTTGGCAACGTAAAGATGCGTTACACCAACCCGATAAGGTAAAGTTATTAGCACAAATTACGGTTGAACAAGAAAGAGCAACACCAGATAACCAATTAGCACTCATGCAGCTATATCAGAAAATAGCCACGACACCAGAGCATGCATTGCGTATTCGTCGGCCTGTAAAAGTACAACCCGCAGCAAATATTGTAAAAGTAACGGGATTAAAAACAGTCACAGCACCATTACCGATCATTGTTGTGCAGAAAGAACCACTAGAAGCAAACGAAGTCGCAGATTTTGTTGCATCACAGGTGCGAAAACAACGTTCGGATAAGCGTAAAAATACAGTGTTGGGTACACTGACGGGACATACTATTGAGAAAATAACCGCGGTATAATAACTCTGATGATTAGAACCAAGGACGGTTTTCTAATACATATTCTTGTTCAAATTCAACATCTGATTTAAACAAATAGATAACAAACTCAACCAAAGCAATAATCGCAATAACCATCGAAGGTAAAGCTAAAAACACATAGCCAAATACAAACAATACCAACATGCAAATACCTTGCTTGTGGTATCCTAAATAAAATTTATGAAAGCCTAATACACCAAAGAAAAAAGCCAATAATACAGCGCCCATTTTCTTTGATTTCCCCATTGTAGTCATTCTTGCTGAAACAAGTTTACCGGAGTTTAAAGTGAAATTAACTTTACTGTTAACCTGGGGAGGTCGTGGGCTCACCCACTGCTCCATATTAAATCGATAACGACATCCATCCTCACCAGAAATAACGCCGTTCTTACTTCTGATATCAAACTCAAGGACCGATCCCTTCATAACTAACTCCATCTATAAATATAAGTGATTAAATTATCACACAATTATCAACAACGACACCGTAATGACATACAGTTACATGACGAAACGCAATCAACAAATAACGATGAAAATATTAGTGCCAAACAATAATTAACATTTTTATATGCATGATTGTAAATCCATTATATTTATTGAAAGCAAAGCAAACAACAATTTATATTATATTATATTACTAATATGTATATTAAATTACAGAATTAACATTTCTGGTTAATTATCACTCGAACTTATTAAAATAAAATTTAAATCATCAACACGATTGCTATTAACTTGCTGATAAATTGAATGAATTTATACTTATTTTAATCTTAACATCGCATTCTATTCACATTTGGGTATACTAAATAAATCGACACAACATAACACGGAACGAATGTATGAAAGTAAGAGATATAATGGCACACAATATTATTTGTATTAGCCATAAAGCCAGTTTAAAAGATGCACATGAACTCATGCAAACCCGTGGTGTGCGCCATTTACCCGTTATCTCTGAAGACGATGGCACACTCGTTGGTATTCTGACTCATAAAAAAATGATCAGCGCTGTTATTTCAATGATAAACAAATACGGTACTGACATACTAGCAAGAAAAGAACGCGGTCAATTAATCGAAGATTTAATGGAATCAGACTTTCAGAAGCTAACCGAAGATGAACCGCTTAAAATTGTTGTTGAATACTTTATTGGTAATAAACTCGGTTGTCTTCCAGTCATTGATAATCAGAACAAAGTAATTGGTATTGTAACCTCATCTGACTTTGTAAAATTATGCGCGAAGTTACTAAATGAATAATTACACTGTTTATTTATCTGCAGTAAGCCATAAGGCTGGTAGTTCCTTTACCAGCCATTGTTCAATACTGTTATGAAACAGTTTTACGAGAATAAGCCGCCGAAATTGTGGCGCCTGTAAGCGCAATCATAGATGAAAGCAACATCATAATAACGACCGGCTGAATGGATCCCAGACTAATAAAGGCAGATAATGCACTCACGGTCCCACCGATTGTATACTGAGTTGCCCCTAAAACTGCAGAAGCAGACCCTGCATTATGCCCAAAACGCTTCATAAAGCATGCACTCGAATTTGAAATAACCGCACCATTTGCCGAAATAGCAATAACAAAGCCGACGACAACCACATATAAAGCATCAGGCACAATCACAGATGCAGTCACTAATATTATGCCACCCAACACTTGCAAGCTTAGAAACCCTTTTAATAGAACCTCGGGTTCAAACCGCGCTAATAAAAATGTATTCGCGCGGTTAACAACAACCAGACCACAGATATTTGCAAAGAATAGCATTGAAAACTGTTTTGGCGTTTGACCAAACACTTCCATATACATCATCGACGCATTCGTTAAAAATATCATCATCACTGAATAGGCGAACGCCTGTGCGACCATAAAACCTAATGCACGTTTTTCACTGAATACCGACAATAACCCAAACTTTTTCTGTATATCTGAAGACTCTGATTTAAGTGTAATGCTCTCCGTTGGTTCAGGCATAAAGCACATAACAAGAATAGCCACCAACACAGCCATGATCGCCAGCATATAAAAGATCCAACGCCAATCCCCTAACGACATAATAATGGTACCCACTGTCGGGGCGATGGAAGGTGCAATCATCATAATGAGGGCAATCAACGAAAACAACTTAGCGGCTTCTTTACCACTAGTTGTATCCCGAATTGTTGCAGGGACACCAACCACGGCCATACCACCACCAATAGCTTGCAGCACACGCCATAACCACAAGACTTCAATTTTGTTTGCTGTGGTTAATAATATGCTCGCAATCGCAAACACAACTAAACCTACGATCATCGCAAAACGACGGCCTTTCTTGTCTGACAAAGGTCCACCGATTAATTGCCCTATCGCCAATCCAAAGATGTATAAGCTCACTGTCACTGACATCAAGGAAATATCAACGCCTATTACTTTTGCCATGGTTGGCATTGCAGGTAAATAACTATCAATGGTAAAAGGAGTTAACGCAAATACCGCAGCCAACGTCACAATCAGTGTCTTATTCATTTTTCCGGTATTATCTATTGAATCAATTTTGATCTCAGTCGTGGCAAGTACCGAACCATTATTTTCTGTCATTTTAACGCCTCTAACTTACCTTTCCAGAAAGATAGTAACTGGACTTTAGCTTTCTGGCAAGATATATTATCGAGGCTATTAAACAGATAAGGATGAATGATGACGAATAGCATTAATGACATACTTGAAGCAATGGATGAAAACTGGCCTCAATGCGCAGACACAGTTTCTCCCGCATTATTACGCTTACTCCAAGTCAGCAATCTATTTCACAATCAAATGGAAACGCTTGTTCAACGTTATAATTTACAACGCGCAGAATTCAGTGTGTTAGCGACATTAAGACGAAGCACGATACCTTATTGCCTGTCACCAACGGCACTATCTCAGTCAATGATATTTAGCTCTGGTGGACTGACCAAAGTATTGCATCGCTTAAACCAAGCAGAATTGATTGAAAGAGTTGATAACCTAGAAGATAAGCGCAGTAAACTGGTGCAATTGACGAGTACAGGTAAGCAATTAATTGAAACAGTAATGCCGCAATTACATCAAAAAGAAAGGAATGTATTAAGTGTGTTATCACCAGATGAGCAACAACAACTTAACTCGTTTATGCGGCGTATTTTAGAGGCCCATGAGCCGTAAGATAATAACAGTGCAAGACTACGATCACCCTGCACTCTTATACTTTTACGTCACCTAAAATATGCCGATACTCATCTCTACGCTGGCATTATGGAACACCTGCAAAGACGGTAATTCAGGAATTGCCATGGCTGTCTCTTTATGTTTGATAAACAAAGAAACTGGAAATTGTTTAGACGATGCAAAATAAATTGACAATAAATGCAGCCCATTCTCATGATGTAGCGGTTGGGTTTCGAGTGACAGCGCTTCCAATTTATCCGCATTTTCGAGCCAAGTTAAAAAACCTTTAAAATCATCCTCTAGCACGTCTTTACTGATAAAGCTTATACGTAAAAAATCCAATTCAAGAAATGACCATAAAGGCTCTAGCTCTGATTCGTCACACATATCTATTTCGATATTAATACCATTAATACAATAGCCATAATGTGTCAGGTGCTTGATTTGGCTTATATCACAGGCATGCTTAGTATTAGCAATGTTGATTTTAGCACCAGGGGTTTGTTGTAATAACGTTTCCACCTCCTGCGTAGTTGGCACATATTCGAACATAATTTCTTTGGGAGGCAATTCCATTTAGACACCTTATTTATCCATATAAGCGACGTGAGCAACCAAACATAAACACACTGTCTTGTTTATATATGACTATTACATATATAAAAAGTCATCAGTCTTTCATTTATGATAAATTTGACCCAAACGATATAAAAATGGAAATAAAGAGGTAGTTTTGTGATGAACTCTAAAATAAAATGAGTCTCTATTTCGAGAGAAAACTACAAAAACACAACAAACAAAATAAATAAACTACTTAGTATACAATTAGATAAGTATCTTACTTACCAGTTACCCCCGACATTTACGTTTTCGTAACACCCAATAATTCTTATTCGACGCAGTTATTTATCGCCTAATATCTGCTCCATTACCCAACTGGTATGTAAAGCCGTTTTACCGCTAGATGGGTGGTCAATATGATTAACAAGATGCTCCCTCATATTCTGTACATGATAGAGCTGAATATTTTCAGGATTCTCAATGATGAATTCTTGGCGTTGAGTAAGGGTTTGTAGAATAACAGCCGCTTCATCAAAAACAGAAAAACGGATTTCACCTTTGCTGCCAGAGATCACAACACGATCTTCCCTTGTACAACCACCGAAATTCCAGCTTCCAACGCCTGTCACACCACTTTTATGCTGCCAGCATGCTGATACCGCATCTAACGATGAATACAGGCCTTGCTGATTTGTACCAAGGCCTTTAACAATATCAAATTCACCCAGTAAATAAGCAAACAGATCGAGTCCATGACTCGCTAGATCGTCAAAGTAACCACCAACAGCGACGTCTTTATCTGTTCGCCAATTAAACTCCCCCGATAAATCTAATGCATTGGCGGGTTTATTCAGAAATGCATTAATCGTTCTTACTTGGCCAATAGCGCCGGCTTCAAGTAAGGCTTTCACTTTATTAAAACGGGGTAATGAACGACGGTAATAAGCCACAAACAAGGGAATATTTTTATCATTAAACGCATTATAAATTTCGAGACTATCCACATAGCTTGGTGCTAACGGTTTTTCGATACAACAAGGTTTACCTGCTTGTGCAACTTGCAAGGCATAAAACTTATGACTGTCGGGAGGGGTGGCAATATAAACGGCATCAATATTATTGTTATTAATAATATCAGCGGGATTTGATGAGTACGCTTCAACCTTATGTCTTACGGCATAATCTTCAGCAAGGTCAAAATTACGTCGCATCACAGCTGAAAGTTTAAAGCCATCGACTTTTTGATATGCAGGACCACTTTTTAATTCAGTTACATTACCACAACCGATAATTCCCCAACGAATGGGTAATATTATTTCATTTTTACTCTGCATATTCTATCCATGAAGGGTTAAATCGAGTGTAATACCTCAAAGATAAGAATATAGGCTATTAATATTAAGAAAAAAAGAGAATTAACAAGGAAAGGTAGAAAGTATCAAAATTGGCAGTACACATTTCAACATGCGTACAACCATTTTGCTCTATAACAGCTAAGCCATTAATGTATGCAAACGTTTAAGCGCCGCATCAACACCGACGTCAATCTGTTTCGTTCCTGCGAGATAACGTTCACGGAAAACATCAAACCAGCACGAAAGAATGTCAGCATTCAGTGCTTCACCGTGATGACCGAGAACAAGTGACGCAACTTCTGCTGTTGCTAGCTGATTGTCTTTTGCTGCTTTACGGATCTGATATTGTGAAACAACCTCAGGATCAAATGAAATAACCGGAATATCTTCTAACCAGGGGCTTTTTTTGAACATTTTCTTCGCTTCACGCCAGCTACCATCAAGTAGGATATATAACGGACGTTTACCCGATTCAATGATTAATGGCCCTGTTTGTACCCGCTCACGCTCAACCACATACTCCTCAGGGAAAATAATGAACGGCTGCCAGCAATCTGTATTGATGATATCGATCATCTCTTGATTAGGCTCAGTGCGTGACCATTGATAAGCAAACGTATCTTCAATCACATCGGCAATCAAACGGCCCGTATTACTTGGCTTAATCATTTCATAATCAAACATCACCAGCATAAAACCAGCAGTCGACTTAACGAGTGGTTGATGATCACAAATACAGAACTGCTTGCCTAACATGCAATAATCGCAACGACGTAATCGACCGCCACGAGCTTTAAAAGGTTTGGTGCTGTCAGCTAAACGCTGTGTCGCTAATCGATGAACATTATGAATGCGCATAAAGTGATACCACTTAGAAATAAATTGCCAAATTGCAGATAAAAAAATGACCCAGTAACAAGTTCTATCTCCACCGTCGTGGGATAATACCTGTTACTGAGCCATTTACATATTTAGGTACGCGTCTAGCGTCACTTAATTATGGTGCTTACGATCTTCCAATTCAGATTTAGTCGCACGAACCTGACGCATAAAGAAGTTAGCCATAGATGCAGCAGCAGGTTTCTTTTCTGGTGCTGGCGCTTTTGACGTAATTACGCGTGGTTTCGGTGGCACTACTGGTGCAGCTGCAACAACAGGTTTTGCAACTTCCGGCTTAATAGCAGCAGGGGTTGCAGTTGCATGTACAGGACGAACCTGATTTGTCGCAAATTGTGACGATGCAACGTGTTGTCTCTGTTGTTGTGCTTGTTGCCCACCCACTTGTGGACGTGTTCTAATCACTTCTATCGAGTAAAGTTTACTTGAGATAGAGTTTGTAGACTGTGAGACTTGCTCACGACGTAAACGTTCACCTGTTGATTTGAATTCTTGGTATTGTACTGCTAACCAATTCTTCAAATGCATTAACATACCTGCTTCAACTAACTCTAGGCAAGTTCGGTTGTTATACTCAACCAGTTTCGTTTCTGAAAAATACGTCTTGGCTTCTGCTTCTGAGCCGATGCGTTCGACTAGTTCGAACCATGTTGATAAACCTAAAACTGTGTAATGACTCATTGTCTACCTTGCAGATAACCAGCTACATTTTAGTAGCTTTCTAGAAAAATTAGGAGCGGGATTCTATACCTTTGCCGCTGAGATTAAAAGCATATTTACGAAAAAAACTTAAAAATAATGTGATAACTCATAAATATGCAGTTTCAGCTCTATTTAGACTAGACTAAATTAATTTTTTAGTATTCGAAAAAACTAAAAAATAATAACATAATTTTTTAACCTAGTAGATGCCGATTAAGATTCTAGAATCGATTATATCAGACTCTTCTGATTTTCCTTGAGGTTTCGAATTGCCCCTGTGCGTATGACAGACTAGATTTTATTTATTAAAGGAAATGCTTAGAAACCAATACCGTCGAAAATTGGAACTTTAGATTACTCGATCATCCTTAACCAATAGAGAAGCAAGGTAGACAGTATTATAACTCACCATCTACCTGTGCTTAACTCAAACATGGACTAAGATTTTGCTGTACAACCGTGCCACGTAATTTTACTTAGTAGCACTTTTCAAAATCGAATCAAAATTACGGATCCATGGGTAGTTCGTTTTCAGGCGAAGTGGTAAAATACTCATTGCAGCCTGCGCCTCAGTAAAGCTGGCAAAGTCACCGTAGTACAAGTTATACCAATCACGCTGAATATGTAGGCTCTTATTAAAAGAAAGCAATTTCCCAGTCAATCCTATTTCATTTTGATTCACATAAGAAACTAAGTAGCTTTCGTCATACGCACCCATCAACTGAATTGTATAGTGAGCAGGATTACGCTGGGCTATCCAGCCAACATTATTAAGTGGTACTAACGGTTGTGTTACTGCTCCATTTTTATTTCCTGGGCCTTCAACTTGAAACTTCAAGTCATCCATACCCGTTTGAACTGATGTAAGAGTCGCTGTGAGATGACCTAGCTGAACAGTGCTCTTTTCTATCTGGGACTGTAATGCTAAGCGCTCTGCACTACGTCGTTCATCAATGGTTTCAGTCTTGGCTTCGAGTTCAGCAAATTTTGTCTTCACATCTGCAACATCACCTATTAATTCGCTACGAATTTCTGATTGCAGTGCCGTTTCAGTTTTAATTTCGGTCACTGAGTTATTAAGCGTCGATAACGATGATGTCAATTCGGACAATTCAATTTTTACAAACTCAGGGACAGCGGTAGGATTCAATTCAAGCAAGGTTATCGCGGAGGCCAGAGTAATAGTCACCCCAATACCTACACCCGCAACAACTTTAAAGCCTTTTCGCGTATAGCGCTTCAAGCGACTCGCGTTCAACTCGATGCTATAGACTTTATCAGCCAGATCGTTAACCTGGCTTTTTAGTGATTCATGTTCTTCGGATAATATGACAAGTGATGTTTTCTGATCTTGATACTGTGCTTTCAATCCTTCTATGTGGGCTTTGTTAGCTTGAATTTTTTGATAAGATTCTCGAGTGAGTGTTTGCAGTTCCTCGTCAGCATCATCAGCATGTTTTTCAAGCCGCTTTTGCATTGCCTCAAAAGCAGTTTGAACAGTGAGTAAACGCTTGAGCTGCTCGCTCTGTTCAATAATGGATTCATTCGCATCCTCAAATCCACCAGTTAGTGTATTCAGTTTAGTCTGTATACGCTGTTCTAGGGCATCTGATAACTTGACTTGTTCCAAAGTAGATTGACTTAAATTAGAACCGACGCTTTCAATCTTCTTATCAAGTTTAGCGTTGCGACTTCGTAATGAACGAATAGTTGAGCCCAAGTCGTCCTGAGCTTCAGAGAAATCTTTAGTTAGCGTTTCAAAATGGATTTCAAAATCACCCATTTTGCTATTAATATCCCTTGCAGAGAGTAATTTAGCATCCTGTTCTGGAAGCTCAATAATACGTGAATTATCTTGACTCGGAATTATAGGTTCTTCTATCGTTACGGATTCAGGATAATAGGCTTTTTTTTCAGCAGACATGGTAAACCTCCAACTGTGGAAAGTAAGTCATTTTATGAATATTTAATGTTCGACATGAAGGTAGGATCTCACCTACCTACAATAAAGAAACTCGTAATCACACCCGAAGTACTTCAAAGTTTTGGCTACCAATACACCTTAGATTTACCCATTAACTGCTCAGGAATTTAAAATCTGAACCTTTTCTTCGTCGGCTTGTTACTCGTACCTCCGATTAACACTTGGCCACATCAATGCTAGGCCAATAAATTAGAATATTCATCCAACGTTCACTCCTATATATTACATTTCATAATCAAACATTTAGAATTGATGATTATTCTGAATAAGATTGCGGTCATTACCATCAAACATAGATTTACGACGCTTAATAACTTGCTCTCACGCTTCGCTTAGCTTAATCTCTGAATATCATCCTAGAGACATTCTTTACGGTGTTAAAAACAACTAGAAATGAAAATTAAACGTGATGTAAATTGTAATGCCAGTTTATGAACCAACTAAGCAGAACAAGAACAAAATAAACATCTAATTAGATAAAAATGAATAAGAACAAGGCGTAGTATGGATAACAATTCGAACAAAACAGCAACAGATCTGCCCACTTTTTACTGGCATGATTATGAGACTTTTGGCTTAAGTCCGTCACTGGATCGCCCTTCTCAATTTGCTGGTATTCGCACCGACATGGACTTTAATGTGATCGGCGAACCAGATATGTTTTACTGCCGCCAATCAGATGATTACCTTCCTTCGCCAGAAGCTGCCATGATCACTGGGATAACACCTCAAAAGACCCAAGCAGAAGGTGTAAGTGAAGCAGAGTTCAGTAAACGTATTGAAGCGCAATTCAGTCAAAAAAACACCTGTATCATTGGTTATAACAACATTCGCTTTGATGATGAAGTAACACGTAATATCTTCTACCGTAATTTCTACGACCCATACGCACACACCTGGAAAGATGGTAATTCGCGCTGGGATATTATTGACTTGATGCGCGCTTGTTATGCTCTGCGCCCTGAAGGTATTGTATGGCCAGAAAATGATGATGGTCTACCAAGTATGCGTCTTGAATTATTAACCGCCGCAAATGGCATTGAGCACGCTAATGCCCATGATGCTACTTCTGATGTATATGCAACTATCGCGATGGCGAAGCTAGTTAAAGAAAAACAACCTAAGCTGTTTGATTTCTTATTTAACCTACGTAGCAAACGTAAAGTTGAATCCTTGGTTGATATCATCAACATGACACCATTAGTGCATGTAAGCGGCATGTTTGGTGCAGATCGCGGATTCACAAGCTGGGTAGTGCCACTGGCTTGGCACCCAAGCAACAACAACGCTGTGATTGTGGCTGACTTAGCCCAAGACATTACGCCATTATTAGAATTGAGCGCGGATGAACTGCGCGAACGTTTATATACGCCAAAGAAAGATCTCGGTGACTTAACCCCTATCCCGCTGAAACTTATTCATATCAACAAGTGTCCAGTACTCGCGCCAGCGAAAACTCTATTACCTGAAAACGCAGAACGTTTAGGGATTGATCGCAGCGCCTGCCTCGCAAACCTAAAACGTTTAAAAGAAAGCGCAACACTGCGTGAAAATGTTGTGGGTGTTTATCAAGTAGAACGTGAATATCCAAAATCAACCAATGTGGATGCAATGATCTACGATGGTTTCTTTAGTGCAGGTGATAAAGCAAACTTTGAAATACTACGTGAAACAGCACCAGAGCAACTTGCAGGACTGCAACTGAAAGTCAGTGATTCGCGTTTTAATGAATTATTCTTCCGCTATCGAGCACGTAACTTCCCGCATTTATTATCAATGCCTGAGCAACAAAAATGGCTTGACCACTGCCGAACTGTGCTAGAAGACAGTGCCCCAGCCTATTTTGCACGTTTAGATGCATTAGCGATCGAAAACAGCCATGACGAGCGAAAAATGAAACTACTTCAACAGTTATACCTTTATGGTCAAAAAATAATTGGCGCATAACGGCTAACGAAAAAATTAAAATGAGCGTATTAAAAAGCCTGTTAGTGATCTTTCACTAGCAGGCTTTACGCTAACTAACCAAACTTAAACTGCTTATCTTAATTCTCAGATTAGAATAATTTTTTCAAACCTCTAAATATTTCATTCTTAATTTTATTCTTGTCTTCATCTGATCCAAGATACTTATCAATCAGTTTATCTTTTTCAAGTTCTATCACTTGTTTAGTAATATCACCAAAATCAAACTTGATACTTGGCGTTGCAAAGCTGCCTTTCACTTCAACAGGAAGACGTATATCACGTACAGCTTTCATCGTTGAACTTGATTGACCACCAATGTTTTCAGCAAGCGAAGCACCAAAAGTAAAATCAAGCTTTTCACGCATCAGATCCGCATAGCCGTTACCATCTACCTTGATCGCGGGTGAAGCCAAATCGATTTTCGTCGATGTTAACTTCCCCCCACCTAGTTTAAAGTTTGCAACCATCGCGCTGAAATCAGTCTGTTCACTTTGATCCGTATTATCGACAGGTTTTTTGCCAAACATAGCTATCGCTTTACGCACTTCTTGTGCCACATTAACCCCTAGCACAGCACCGTCAGAGAAGCTTGTATTAATCGACCCTTTCGTCGCGGACTTGAGTTTAGTCAGGGTTAACCCTTTACCGCTTAAACGCATGTCAACATCAACCAAACCAGTTAACAATTTTTTGCCTGCTGCGATCGTAATCAACTGCTCTGACTGTACTTTCTCTAACGTACTATTCAAATTAAATGTAGCGGGTTTCTTGTTACTGTCTAATAACGCTTTAACCATTAACTTACCTTCATAAAGATCTGACGATAATTTCGTTAACTGGAATATGCCGTCTTTTAACTTACTCTGTACCTTAACGTTATCCAAGACATACTCGCCTTGTTTAATTTGAGTAATCGTCAATGACCCTTTTTGATTCACACTTGATAATGCACTCAAGTCAGGTTCTACGTCTGCAGAGGAATTTTCCCCCTGCTTATCTGTCGAGGTCTGAGTGACGCTTTTACTTGTCGCTTTCGATGTATTCTTTTTATGTACAGGCTCAGTCTTAGGCAACCAATCATCAATAACAAGTCTATTCATGGCTAAGTTGTATTCAAGGCTCGGTTTTGAAAATACATCAATAGACAGATCGCCGGTAATATTAAGTTCATCAACGTCTAATTTAAGTCCTGCCAATTTCATTGTTTTATAAGCATTATCGTATGTCATGTCACCTTGCAATGAAATATTCATTTCTGGTCGCGGTAATAACTTACCCGTTAACGCGAGTTTATTATCAAGCTCCGATAATTTTATTTCATTAAATTGCTCATCAATCGTTAATATCATGCTTGTTTTTAGTTTAGCCGTTAAGTCATTGGTTCGGTAATTTGCAGCTAACGTAATCGCAACAGGCTTAGCAAAGGCAAACTCACCGACGGTTAAGCTACTGTCAGATAATTTATGGTAGGTACCATCTTGACGGTTATTCAATGATAATTGTGCGTTGGAGATATTCACCGATTTAATCACAAACTTATATTCGCTCTTCGCAATTTCACCTTCTGGTGTGACTTTAATCGCTTGAATATCGTCGTTTGATAATGGCTTTTCTGGTGGTGATAATGTGGCAAATAATTCATCCATGTTATTACGGCCATCGACTAATGTTTCGACATTAACGGTCAAACCATCCACTTCCACATTTGTTACCACTATCGTTTTGGTAAATAGTGACATCAGTTCGACAGCAACCTGTACGCTTTTAACTTCAGCTTGCTTTGAATCTGCATATTCATGCTTATTGAATAAAGTCACTTTACCTAGCTCAAAACCAATTTGTGGATAGAAAGTTAAATTTAAATTACCTTCAATTGTGACGTCTTGTTTAGTGAACTGCTTTGCTTGCGTTATTAAGTTATCTTTAATTAGCTCCTCATTAACTAAAAACTTAATTGCAATAAATCCCACGACGATAATAATCGCAATGAGCCCACTAATACCAAGGAGTACTTTTTTCATCCTGAAACCACCTTATAGAAATATATCTTAATCAACTAAGACAACACATAGAAGATTATGTTTACACTATCGACTCTAAGAATATCATGTAATTACCAGAAAGGCAGAAAGATACCCAATAAAAGCCCGAGCCGACATAAAAGGTAAGCAAAGTGCATTTAGATTATAGAAGATAACTCATATATTCAGCGATACGAAAAAATCAGCTTAAAAAAGGAACATAAAATCAACTTAGTTATTTACACATTATTCACAAATACAGACAAAACACGAAAATATAATCACGTTTACTGCATATCTATTAAATATCGATATATAAAACTAGAAAAATCACACTAATCAATACAATCGGCCTACATTAAAATCTATTTATGTGACATGAAACACCTAAAGTAACATAAAAGATTTTATTTTCATGACACCCGACACATGGTGTTAATAATATGTTTCTCGCATGTATGTTCGCAGTTACTATCTCCAGCAATTAAGTTTACGGCAGTTAAAAACACCGAATCTTAAAAAAATGGAAGATGGAATACTTAGTGACAATACTGTTATATCGATCTGGTAATCAGTAATTAGTCCTATAAAAGGGAACAATTCAATGAAAGATAATAATATTTACGCGGAATCACCGCGTAATCTAAATAAAACAAACACAGATGCTCAGAAACACACAGGTAATAAATCATTATTACGATTTTTACTGCCTTCATTAATCGGCTTATTTTTATTTATGACCCCGGTGACTTATGAAGGTGACATGACAATTCCAGTCGCGTTGTTAGCAAAAGTACTCATGGCAGCACTCGACGGTTATTTGCTTCATATCATTACCGTCATCATTTCATTTATGGCGCTGGCATCAACATTAGCGGTTTTACTTAAGCCTAAGTTTATTACTCAGAGTAAATTCCTCCATGAGTTATTCATGCCGACACCACTCTGGCTAGCCGTTCGAATTATCAGTTGTGCATTTACTATCGCGACTGTATTTCAGATTGGTCCAGAATATATCTGGAATGCAAATACCGGTGGCCTTGTGCTTAATGACTTGCTGCCGACTCTATTTGCAGTATTCATCTTTGCAGGCCTGCTACTGCCTTTATTGCTTAACTTTGGGTTACTAGAGCTGTGTGGTTCGCTATGTACAAAGATTATGCGTCCAATTTTCAATCTACCAGGTCGCTCAGCGGTTGACTGTATCGCCTCTTGGTTAGGTGATGGCAGCGTTGGTATTTTATTGACCGATAAACAGTATCAAGAAAAATTCTATACTCAGCGTGAAGCGGCCGTTATTGGCACCACATTCTCGGCTGTATCGATAACATTCAGCCTTGTTGTTATCGCACAAGTGAATTTAGAGCAATACTTCTTACCTTATTACTTAGCAATTACATTATCGGGCATTGTAGCTGCGATCATCGTACCTAAATTACCCCCGTTATGCTGGAAGAAAGACATCTATATCGATGGAACTAAAAAGACCCATGATTTAGAGTCAATTCCTACTGACCATAATGTTTTCTCATGGGGTATTAACCAAGCAATTGAGCGCGCATCAAAAGTAACCTCGTACCAAGCTGTATTTATCGAAGGTCTAAAAAATGCGGCACATATGGTGTTTGGTATTTTACCGGTAGTGATGGCAATAGGTACAATTGGTTTGTTAATCGCAGAGTACACCTCTCTATTTGCGATTCTTGGTAAACCATTTATGTATTATCTTCAATTCATGAACGTACCAGAAGCGGCACAAGCATCTGAATCGTTAGTGGTTGGTTTTGCCGATATGTTTGTACCAAGTATTCTTGCTACTTCTCTCGAAAATGACATGACTCGTTTCATCATTGCGGGTGTATCGGTATCGCAACTTATCTATATGTCAGAAGTAGGTGCATTACTGTTAGGCAGTAAAATCCCGGTTAACATCGTCGATTTATTTGTTATCTTCGTACTACGTACAATCATAACACTGCCGATTATCACCGGCGTTGCACATCTTATCTTCTAATGACGATAAGCTAATAAAACAAAACGAATTATAAAACAAAAAATGCCCATCACTTTAACGGTGATGGGCATTTTTATATTTGAATTAAGTGATGTATCAAGAACTTATATATCCAAGCTACTCATTATATTACTGAGTAACCATTATGCACTTTGATTGTCATTATCATCTTGGTTAATACGACTTGAATCAGCACCATGCTGGTTTTTATACTTGGCATCTTTACGTTGATTGTAAGGACGTGCAGCAGGCGCGGTCAGTGTTTCAAAGTTTAACGCTGCAATAGTCATTTTCGGACGTAGTGCTAGCGGCAACTTACCACTGTTATAAAATTCAAGTACGATACGACCAGACCAGCCTGGATCAATACGGTGTGCCGTTACATGTACCATAAGACCAAGACGCGCTAATGATGACCGTCCATCTAACCAACCCACAATATCAGCTGGTAACGTTACTTTTTCAAACGTCACAGATAAAGCAAATTCACCGGGATGTAAAATAAAGGCTTCACCGTCAGGAACAACGATTTCATCACTCATTACTTTATCAAGTTGGGTAGCAACTTCTTCTTTTGGACCACTCAAGTCAATATAAGGCGCATTATGTGCCTGAAAGACTCTAAATTCATGACCTAAAGTAACATCAACGCTTACGCCACTAATTTTACTTTGCTCAGGCCTTGGCTCTATCGAAATTCGACCATCATCTAAGTATTTTTCAATATCTGTATCACACAGGCGCATGTTTTCTCTCTTTAATAAGTGCAGTGTTATACCAATTGCATTAAATAAGTGATCAATTATTTCGCTGGGAAAATTGACAATAACAAGGCGTTAATTACCGTAACTAGTTATTCTAATTACAAAATTAACAACTCTGTTAGAGTCTGTTTTACCAGAAAGAGTGATCATCTATTTATTGTGGTTGGTATTAATTATAGTGCTTTTCGCGTTGATACTAAGACATTTAGTTGTTTAATAACTGGCAAATTTTTGCTTTTAATGTATCAATCGCGAAGCGGTTTTTACCACCACGCGGTACAATAAGATCCGCATATTGTTTTGATGGTTCAATGAACTGTAAGAACATTGGACGAACCGTGTCATTGTATTGTTCAATTACCGATTCCATTGTTCTGCCACGTTCAGCAACATCACGCTGTAAACGACGGATAAAACAAATGTCTAACGGTGTTTCCATAAATACACTTGCGTGAATTATGTTACGGATATTTGGATCTGTCAGTAACAAAATACCTTCTAAGATGATCACTTTCTTGGGTGTCAATTTAGTTGTTTCAGCCATACGCGTATGTTCTGTATAGCTATACGTAGGTATTTCTACTGCCTTGCCGTCACTTAAACCCTGTAAATGACTGCACAATAACTTATGATCCATCGCTTGTGGATGGTCATAATTTGTTTTAACTCGCTCTTCCATCTCGAGGTGACTTTGATCACGGTAATAACAATCTTCGGTAATGACTGCAATTTGTGATTCACCAAATTCAGCAACAAGCTCATTATAGATTGTTGACGAAAGTAAGCTTTTACCAGATGCAGAAGCACCTGCGATTGCGATGATCACACAAGAGTTAGATGTATTATTCATTTATAAAATGATCCGTTAGGGTTTAAGACTTCGTTATTATAGAAATTTATAGTCTGTCATTCTAGAGTAAACCGAAAAATACCTATATTAAGTTATAATTAATCTACATTAAGTCACAATATACCCATATTAAGTTAACCTAATTGGGATTTCTGTTGATATTGTGTGCGTTTGAAAAAACATTTTACTAACAATATCATTTGCTAACTGCGCATAAATTGCTGAAAATGCAGAATCAGGTCGTGCCGCAACAGTTGGGGTACCCGCATCAATATCCGCACGCAGGTCAATATGTAACGGTAATTGAGCAACACATTCAGTGTCAAAACGAACCGCCATTTTAACCACACCACCCGTACCAAAAATAGCTTCTTCGTGACCGCAGTTGCTGCAGATATGCGTACTCATGTTTTCGACAACACCCAATACCGGTACTTTTACTTGTCTAAACATGCTAATGCCTTTAGCTGCGTCAGCAAGTGCAACATCTTGTGGGGTTGATACGATTAACGCACCTGTTACTGGTATGTTTTGACTCAGTGTTAATTGAATATCACCCGTGCCCGGCGGCATATCGATAAATAGATAATCCAGTTCACCCCAATGGGTTTCACTTAACAACTGCATTAATGCTTTACTCGCCATTGGTCCACGCCAGATCATCGCTTGATCATGTAACGCAATAAACCCAATACTGTTAACCGCTAATCCATGTGCGTCAATAGCTTTCATGCTGTTACCATCGTACTGCTCTGGGCGAGAATCACTCACACCAAGCATTAATGGTATTGAAGGCCCGTAAATATCTGCATCCATGATGCCAACTTTCGCACCCATTTTAGCCAATGCGAGTGCTGTATTAACGGTTGTCGTTGATTTACCGACGCCACCTTTACCAGACGCAACCGCAATTACATTCTTCACTCCATGAATCGCAGGCGCGTCATTACAACGAGCTAAAGTCGCAATGTCTAACTTTATAATCCATTGAACGCTTTCTACGCCCCTCATTAGTGCTACTTTTGGTTCTAATTTAGTTTTAACTTCGTGTTCAAAATCCAACGATGGAAACGGCAAACGTATCTGAATCTCAACACAACCATCCTTGTTGCTAATCGTTTCTAATACATTACTGTCGCCAATATTTTTTAACCAACTTTTAGGTTGAAAAATACCAACGAGCTGAGTGATCTTTGCAATATCCATAACCGCCTCTTTATTTGAGCTTGTAAGTGTTTAGCTTTTAAGCATTTATACTTTATTAATCTACTATATCAATGATAAAGCAAAGAATCACAAATAAATACGCTAAAAATCGCAGGGTTTTTAGTCTAACATCTATGCTTTATAGGTCGTATCAGGTAACATCGGATAACTTTATTTTTCACCACAAGATGAATCAGATTTTTATGACATCAGAACGCAAAATCTTAGTAACAAGCGCATTACCCTATGCCAATGGCCCTATTCACTTAGGCCATATGCTTGAGTATATCCAGACTGACATCTGGGTTCGTTTCCAAAAGCAACGTGGTCACACATGTACATATGTATGTGCAGATGACGCCCACGGCACACCAATCATGCTTAAAGCGCAAGAGCGCGGCATTACGCCGGAAGCAATGATCGCGCAGACTAAAATTGAGCATATGGCTGATTTTGCTGATTTCAATGTTGGTTTTGATAACTATCATTCAACTCACAGTGATGAAAACCGTGAACTTGCAAGTATGATCTACACGCGTCTACGCGACAATGGTCATATCAAAACACGTGTAATTTCACAGCTATTCGATCCTGAAAAACAAATGTTCTTACCAGACCGTTTTGTTAAAGGCATTTGCCCAGAATGTAAGAGTGAAGATCAAAATGGTGATAACTGCGACAACTGTGGCGCAACGTATTCTCCAACGGATTTAATCTCTCCAAAATCAGTTGTTTCTGGTGCAGAACCAATTCTTAAAGATTCAGAGCATTATTTCTTCGATCTACCTGCATTTGGCGACATGTTACAAACATGGACACGCTCAGGTACATTACAAGATGAAATCGCGAATAAACTTGCAGAATGGTTTGAAGCTGGCCTACAACAGTGGGATATCAGCCGTGATGCACCTTACTTTGGTTTCGAAATTCCTGATGCACCAGGTAAATTCTTCTATGTTTGGTTAGATGCACCAATCGGTTACATGGGTAGTTTCAAAAATCTTTGTGATCGTCGTGACGACCTTGATTTTGATGAGTACTTCAAAAAAGACTCAACGAGTGAGCTTTATCACTTCATTGGTAAAGACATCGTTAACTTCCACAGCCTATTCTGGCCTGCAATGCTTGAAGGCACGGGTTTCCGTAAGCCAACTGGTGTATTTGCACACGGTTTTGTTACTGTAAACGGTAAGAAAATGTCTAAATCACGCGGTACATTTATTATGGCGCGTACTTACCTAGACAACCTAAACCCAGAATACCTACGTTATTACTACGCAGCAAAACTAAGCAACAAGATTGTTGATTTAGATTTAAATCTAGAAGATTTTGCACAGCGCGTAAACTCTGACGTTGTAGGTAAAGTAGTAAATCTTGCAAGTCGTACAGCTGGGTTCATCTACAAACGTTTTGATGCAAAACTAGCAAGCGAAATTTCAGAACCTGAATTATTAGCTGAATTCGTTGCTGCTGGCGATACTATTGCTCAATATTACGAAACACGTGATTTTAGCAAAGCGATTAAAGAAATCATGGCACTTGCTGATAAAGCAAATGCATACATTGCAGATAAAGCACCGTGGCAACTTATTAAGCAAGAAGGCTGTGAAGCAGAAGCGCACCTTGTTTGTACTATGGGCATCAACTTATTCCGTATCTTATCGGTTTATTTGAAACCTGTGCTACCAGAAATGGTTGCTGAAGTTGAAAAATTCTTAAACGATGATTTCAATTGGGATAGCTACAAAACAGTATTAACAGACCACGAAATCAACAAGTTCAAACCGTTAATGCAACGTGTTGAAATGGACAAAGTTGAAACGATGGTTGAAGCATCTAAACAAAACTTAGTGGTTACTGAAGAAGAGAAAGAAGAAAAAGTTGTTGTTGAAGAAACACCGCTTGATCTTGCTTCTGATAAGCACCTTAAAGATGAGCCAATTGGTGAAATGATCGCATTTGATGATTTTGCAAAAGTTGACTTACGTATTGCTAAAATTGTAAAAGCTGAACATGTTGAAGGCGCTAAGAAATTACTTAAGCTAACCTTAGATGTAGGCGGCGAAACGCGTCAAGTATTTGCTGGTATCAAATCAGCTTACGAACCAGAGCAACTTGAAGGTCGCTTAACGGTTATGGTTGCTAACTTAGCACCGCGTAAGATGAAGTTTGGTATGTCAGAAGGTATGGTACTTGCTGCAGGCCCTGGCGGCAGCGATATTTTCGTACTTAACCCGGATGAAGGTTCTGAACCTGGCATGCGCGTAATGTAAGACGGTTTAGTCATAAAAATAGTGTTTCATCGCTATTATTATTACTCACTTTAAAGGGACTCACACTGAGTCCCTTTTTATCTATTTACTATAGAAGAATAAGAGATTTAAATGACAGCTCAAATTATCCTTGCTAAAGGCAAAGAAAAAGCACTTAAACGTAGACACCCGTGGATTTTCTCTGGCGCAGTTTCAAAAGTAAAAGGCGAAACAGCAGCTGGTGACACAGTTGATATCATGAGTGCGGGTGGTGAATGGCTAGCATCTGGCAGCTACTCTCCAGAATCTCAAATTCGTGTGCGTGTGTGGCATTACGACCGTGGCGTAGAAATCGATCAAGCATTCTTTGAAAAGCGCATCAAACAAGCACAATCACTACGTGATGAATTAATCGAAGAAAAAGGTCTAACTGGCTACCGTTTAATCGCAGCTGAATCTGATAGCCTGCCAGGTATAACGATCGATCGTTATAACGATTTTTTGGTATGTCAGTTATTATCAGCGGGTGCAGATTTTCACCGTGACACACTTGTTGCAGCATTAAGTGTTCTTTACCCAGAATGCAGCATCTACGAACGTTCAGATGTAGCCGTGCGTAAAAAAGAAGGCCTAGAACTAGTACAAGGTGTCCTTAAAGGTGAAGAGCCACCAGAAGTAGTTGTCATCGAAGAAAATGGCGTTAAAATTGAGGTTGATATTAAAGGTGGCCATAAAACTGGTTTCTACCTTGATCAACGTGATAACCGTCAAGCTGCTGCAAAATATGCAAAAGGCAAAGACGTACTTAACTGCTTCTCTTACACAGGTGGTTTTGGTGTTTACGCACTACAAGCTGGCGCAAAATCAATCACTAATGTTGATTTATCGCAACCTGCGCTGGACATTGCAAAACGCAATATGGAACACAACGAGTTAGATCTTTCAAAAGCAGAATTCGAACGTGCTGACGTATTCAAACTACTACGTAGATACCGTGAAGAAGGCCGTACATTTGATACCATCATTCTTGACCCACCTAAATTTGCAGAAAACAAAGCGCAAATGAAAGGTGCTTGTCGTGGTTATAAAGACATCAACTTTGTGGCAATGCAAGTACTTAAGCCAGGTGGCACGCTGTTAACATTCTCATGTTCAGGTCTTATGGAAGATGGTTTATTCCAGAAAATTGTTGCGGATGCAGCACTGGATGCTGGTCGAGATGCTTATATCGTTGAGCGTTTATCACAAGCAGGTGATCACCCAACGGCTAGCTTCTATCCAGAAGGTTATTATCTAAACGGTTTAGTACTAAAAGTTTTATAATTTAGAGCTTTAACCTTGTAATAAATTGGATTTAGTTGCAAAGTGGCACACAGATAGAATTTAATTCTCTATTCAGTGCCACTTTTTAATAAGGCCAATTTTTATGAAAAACAATCTTCAAACAGCACTTTCTAGTTTACCTAAATCACTTCAAAGCCATATTCTACCTATAATCTCTAAACCTGATTTTAAAGGTGTCATTAGCGCTGACGATGTCGACTTATTACAACTGCACTCCGCACTTGAAACGCCTGAATTATTATTCAGTTTATTGCCCCTCGCTGCAGCCTATTCTGTTGCACCGATCTCAGAGTTTAATGTCGGCGCAATTGCACGAGCAGGATCTGGTAATCTCTATTTCGGTGCTAACTATGAATTTACGAATCAAGCATTATTCAACAGTGTTCATGCTGAACAAGCCGCTATCAATAATGTATTTAGTCACCATGAAACAGAAATTTTAGATATTACAATTACCGCAAGCCCCTGTGGTCACTGCCGCCAGTTTATGAATGAATTAAGCTGCGCAAACGAATTGATTGTGAACCTTGAAGCCAGCGGTAGCAAACCACTGTCAGTCCTATTACCCGATTCATTTGGCCCAAGTGACTTAGGTGTAACCTCTCCCCTTCTTACTGCAGAAGCGGTATCACTTTCATTTAATAGCAACTCAGCAGTTAATGATAGTAATTCAACGCTTGCTAATGTGGCTCTACAGGCCGCAAATACGAGCTATGCACCTTACAGCCATTGCCATGCAGGCATTGCATTAAAAACGACGAATGGGACAGTGATTAGTGGCCGTTATATTGAAAATGCGGCATTTAATCCATCTTTATCGCCACTGCAATCAGTATTAATTAATTTGAATTTAGCGGGATATGAATTGGCAGATATAGAAGCGATGATATTAGTTGAAGAAATAGGGACTAAGATGAGTCATGCACAAGCAACACAAGTGTTAGTATCTGAACTAGGTGTTGTGAATTATCAATCTTTATTCGCAAACTAAACAATAAACGAAAACATCAACTATCCAAGTGATACTTGATGTTTTCGTTATTACATACTTAAAGTAGAATATTAAAGAACACCCAACTCACGCAATCTTTCAGTTAAATACTCATCTGCAGTATAACGGTCTGATAATACAACCTCTGCATTAGGATGTAAAAATAGCGGTAACGAAACGCGCGCTTTAGTCATATCAGCGCCTTCAGGGTTAATCACGCGGTGCGTTGTTGATGGGAAGTAACCACCAGATGCTTCTTGCAGCATATCACCAATGTTAATTATAATGTTACCAAAATCACTTGGTACATCTAACCATGTACCATCTTGTTTCAGTACTTGTAAACCTGGCTCATTAGCAGCAGGTAACACAGTTAGCATGTTAATGTCTTCATGCGCGGCAGCACGAATAGCACCAACTTCTTCATTACCTGTCATTGGAGGATAATGTAATACACGTAGTAATGTACGTGTACTTTCTTCAACCATCTTTGACAATGGCATGCTGTATTTTGCAGATACTTCAGCTGGTGAAAATTTTTCAACCCAGTCAAGTAGCTCAGCAGCAAGTGCATTTGCTTGCTCGTAATACGCTAGAATATTTTCTTTTAATGACTCAGGAATACGACCCCAAGTATATACATGGAAATACTCTTTAATATCTTTAACACTGTGGCCTTTTGCTGTTTCAGAAACCGTTGCAGGAAAAAACCCATCTTGCGTTTCAGGTTTAAACAAAAAATCGTGCTTTTCTTCAGTTTCAAAGAATGCTTGCCATTCAGTGTAAATCGCTTGGACTAATGCCGGATTAATAGGGTGATTAGTTAATACACCAAAGCCTGTTTCACGAAGTGATTTTACAAACGCTTCGCCGCCGTTCTCTGCATGGTAATCAATTGCTGCTAATGCCATTTTATATACTTCTCTGTCTAATATTGCTGGAGATAATAAAATTCATTAAACATAATGTCTACTGTTATAAAACAATTTTGCCACACAAATAGCCAACAACCATCATACGTAATTACTGGCGCTCACAAACAATACAATATAGTTTTGAATGAAAGGTAATATAAAAAAAGGGCTACATAAATGTAGCCCTTTTAGTGGTTATTACTATGATAATGATTTATTTAATACTATTGAGTTAAACCATTTAAATAAGTAATAGTCGCTGCCAAATCTTCTAATGTTTTATGTGCACCCGAATTAACTAAGTACTTACCTTTGACTAAGAAAACAGGTACAGATGCGATATTAGCGTTAGTCACAATTTCTTCTGCTTTAACCATTTTCTGATATACAGCTTCATGTTCAGCTTCACTGAAATCGATTGGGCTCTTCATATTGTATTTTTCAAATATTGCAATCATCTGTGCTTTTTTTTGTGCTGGCGTTATTACTTCTGCAGCTTCTTTTTTAACGTCTTCTCCACCATGCCCATGATCATCACTACCGTTTTGTGTGTAGGCAAATAGTTCTGCCATCATCTCTGAACTCGGTTTACCACCATTTTGATTTGCTGCTGCATAATAAACATAAGCCGAACGTTGTGCACTTTCATTAAATGTTACATGGGTTTTAGCTATATCTACTTTAGCCATACCTTCAATTGTAGGAATCAATGATTCCATATTCCGGCAATTTCCACATGCAAGAGAGAATATTTCTACAACATCAGGTATATCAGACATTGCTGTTGGAATGATTGAATATTCTTTTCCTTCTTTAGGGCCATTATCTTCGCTGCAACCAGCAAGGGCAAAAAAAGAAACAAAAACGAATAATAACGGCTTAAAGATAGATTTCATAATAAATAGAGGACCATAAGTTGGAAAGCTCGAGAGAATATAATGTATTGTCGATAGTGTCGAATAATATTACCTTGGTTTACTTTCACCATGATATAGATCAATTAAGTCGCGCCATAACAACTATCATCGAATTTTCATTCAAATATTGAAATCTAAAACACCAAGATAAATAAGCTCATAACACTACTACCTACTAATTTCCTAGTCATTAAGCAATGAAAATAACTACAATCACAAAATTAATAGGTAGCTGGCCACAATTAAAGTGATCTAGATGCAGATTATAATATAAAGAAATATACAATAAAGAACCATATGGATATTATCCTGCGGGCGATGCCGACAGGTACCGAATCTACCACTCTCGACTTCTACTATCAATTAATACCGTTATGTAAGGATTAAGTTAACGTGAATTTTTTATCCAGTTTTAAAGGCCGTATCATTACAGTAGTAATATTACTCGTTATTTCCTCACTCGTGATATCGAGTTTTATTTCTTACCGACAATTATCTACTTCTATCGTAGGCAATATTGATAAATATTCGCAACTACAAGTCGATAGTACTGCCAATAAAATTAATAGTTGGTTTCAAAATATCAAAAAAGGTTTAGCTGCAACAGCGCCTGATTTTGCAATCCCTCGTGATGATGAACAATTATTACTCATGGTGAAACAAGTATTTCTCGCTACCGACGCAAATGATATTTTGGCTGCTTATGAAGACGGTAAAGCAATTACAGCGATAGACGGCAAGCTAAGTTTAGAAAGCTATGATCCACGTACTCGCGACTGGTATAAAGACGCAAAACAAAAAGGCTCAACAATCATTACCGGTATTTACAGTGATGCTACAACGGGCGGATTAATGATAAGTATTGCTGAACCCTTCTATTATAATGGCCAATTTTCAGGGGCATTATTAGCTGATATTCGCTTAGAAACAGTAAGTAACTTTATTAAAAATTCATCATTTGCAGATACCACGCTTAATTTATATGACATGACAGGCATGACCATCGCGTCAACAGATGATAGTCAAATCGTAGGTAAGCCGATGGACTCAGCTAATGCTACATTGACACGACTTAAAGACATGATCTCAAGTAACGAAGAAGGTACTTTCGAATTTAGCCAAGATAAGAAAACAACGCTTGCGTATTTCACAACATTAAACCTTAATGATACTATTTCTTGGAAAGTAGCTATCACAGTAGACAAATCTTCTCACTTTATCGAGATTGAAGAGGGTTTAAACAGCGCACTTATCACTGGATTCATCCTCGTGATTATGGCATCTATTATTAGCTTATTATCCTTAAACCGTTTATATCGCCCTATCCTCACACTAAAAGAAACAATTGTAGATCTTGCTAATGGCAATGCTGATTTAACCCGCCGTATCGATGTTCAAAGCAATGATGACTTAGGCCAGATTGCAGACGCAGTGAATAAATTCACGCTTAATTTACAAAGCATGATGTTAGACATATCACAATCAACAACCTATATCTCAGACGGTATTGAAGCACTTCGTTCGCAGACAGTACACAATAATAATGTATTACTAGAGCATGCAGCTGAAACAGAACAGATTGTTGTTGCTATTACAGAGATGAGTTCTACAGCAGATAGCGTTGCTCAAAGTGCTGCGCAATCGGCTACCTTCACACAAAAATCAACGGATGAAGCTAAACGTTCTAAAGAAGTGGTTAAAGGTGCGGTATTTGGCGTTGCAGAACTCGTTACAGAAGTGGATAAGATGGCATTGAACATTCAAACCATGAACGAAGATACCAATAAAATTAATTCAGTATTAAGCGTCATTGGAGAAATTGCAGACCAAACGAATTTACTCGCATTAAACGCCGCAATTGAAGCTGCTCGAGCAGGTGATCAAGGTCGTGGATTCGCCGTCGTCGCAGATGAAGTGCGAACGTTAGCAGCCAGAACACAACAGAGTACTTCTGAAATTAACGATATGCTAACCCGATTACGTAGCGGTGCAGACTCTGTTGTGCAAGCAATGAAAACCACAAAAACGAGCTGCGAACAAACAGCAGAAACAACTGAAAGTGTTAATGAAAGCCTAGATTCAATGACAGAATCAGTACTTCAAATAAACGATCTTGGCATTCAAATAGCCACAGCGGCAGAAGAACAAAGTTCAGTAACTGAAGAAATTAATCGTAACATGACCACGATTCAGCATATGGTACAGCAATTAACAACTAACAGTGAAAAGACACTCAGTAGCACCCATAACTTAGCAAGTAGCAATGCACAGCTAATGGGTATTGTTAGCCAATTCAAACTTAAATAGTATAAATAATTTAAGTAATGCGTTGAACCTTATTCAACTTTGGAACAACGCATTAATTCATTGTTAACGCCCGCTAAAACCTCACAAATATAACCACTCTAAGTCCCCCAAGAC
>Ga0209291_1000846_pt1 | contig 28775 bp, 25 predicted proteins | sample GOMGulsemesocosm_FD_184633 | JGI IMG/M metagenome (GOLD analysis project Ga0209291, IMG submission 184633) | Methane-oxidizing microbial communities from mesocosms in the Gulf of Mexico - GOM9B Gulf of Mexico (SPAdes) (version 2) | ecosystem: Environmental > Aquatic > Marine > Cold seeps...
TTCTTATGGCGTAAAACTAACGCTGGTTGGATTAGTCATCGGTATCGCCGGAGCCTATTTTAGTGGTCGTTTACTGAGTACTCAGTTGTTTGAAATTAACCCTTTTGATGTTTATATCTATGGGACTGCACTGTTGGCCTTGCTGGGTATTTCTACCATCGCGTGTTTATTACCGGCATGGCGTGCTAGTTCAATTCCGCCAACACAAGCACTAAAACAATAGAATAGCTTGAGGGATCCGTAAAGTTATTAAAACATTTTACGGGTCAATTCCCATGTGCGCTAATTTGATAACTATAGACCTATTATTCTTGAGTAAATGTATTTTTAAGTGTCGTCAGAATTACTTACGTTTACTTGAATTACAAAACCAGGCTGAGACTGGTTTCATTAAGGGTTTTATTGTCAACAGCTCTCGTTCTGTTGTTGCTTAATATGGAGTTAAAACAACGGTTGATTCACGAGTAAATTAGCGTATTCTAAACAAATCTAAAATTACTTATCTGGACGTTTTATGTTTAAAAAAGTTACTCAAGTTGTTTTTCTATTCTATATGCTTATTAGTTTATCTGGCTGTATTGCAGCTACTGTTGTATCTGCCGCCGTAGGTGTCACTACCACAGTTGTTGGTGGCGCTGTCGATGTTGTCGACGCTGTTACGCCAGATATTATTGATGACGAAGATGAAAAAGACGAAGATGACGACAACTAGAAATAAAACCGTTCACTTTGATTAACAAACTGGTTGAATCAAGTTATACATTATCAACTCGGTGTTTGTGCGTGTAGATGTATTTTTCACTAAGTACATCTGAAAACTTTGTTTTCACCTATCTACTTTCTCTACAATCTTAACCGTACGATTGGGAGAGTCTTTACCTTCGTGTTCTATTGCCTGTTTATAATAAAAATAACAAAGGCCAGGAATATAGTGATTTTTTGCTAAAAACTCGCCCATTGTTGTTTAATACCCATCAGATGAACAATGCCAATAGATAATCATTGGCGAGTTTTGCGGTGGCGTCTGTAAAAGGGGATTGAGCAATTCCGCCCGCTTGCTCTGGCTCAGTAAGTAAATTGCGAATGAGTTCGACAAATTCCTCTCTTAGGGGAGCAACGTCTTTGAATAATATGCTCGGTGATTGCATAATCATATTAATGCTGTCACAGACAAATTCTCAATTGGGTAAAAAGTTATTCAAGTATAAGTCGATGAGTAATTGCAATTTTTCTTGCAAAGGATAGTCAGCTAGGTCATCTTCTGCAGCCATTAAGCCATTAAGCCATTAAGCCATTAAGCCATTAAGCCATTAAGCCATTAAGCCATTAAGCCATTAAGCCATAATAGCCGTAAATTAATTTATCCTTATTCGGAAAATATTTATAAATAGTAGCATCGCCAATGCCGGCTTCTCTGGCTATTTGTTTCATCGTTGTTGCTTCAAATCCATACTCACTGAACAAGTCTACCGCTGTTTTTATAATTTTGAGTCTAATTTCTTCTTGCTGCTGCTTTGATAATCTCTCCATAGGATACTCACTATCGTTTAATTGTGTATTGGTTGTTGTTATATGACAGATCGTATCTTTAATGATCTCAATAGGTGATTTAAGAATGTTCGCAAATAAGAATTATTAATGGAGAAGAGCATTATTATCAGAGTGGGAATGAAATGTTATTTTGGACTGTTAGTGAGCGATTAAAATTAAGAGCTCCGAAGGAAAGTACCGCTAAAATAAAGAGCAAAGCATGAAGCCGAGCTCTCGATAAGTTATTTCATTTAATAGCCGCTTATTATTTATTACTTGACCAGATACCCGGTTCTGTTTTTCCTTGTATTTCTACATCATCAAGTGAAAAAGTTGGCTTACCATTAGCCTTTAGCTTTTCGCGAAAATCCTGAGTTAAGTTAATTACTGTTGGAGTGAGTAGAACAATAGCGTAAATATTTACTAGCGTCATTAATCCTAGCGCCATGTCGGCTAATCCCCATACTTCTTTCAGCGATGCAGTTGCTCCCCAAAAAACCATCATTAAATAAATGCCGGTATAGAGTAGCCGACCCACTTTATTGTCTAATTTGAATAAGTGAAGGTTACTTTCTGCATAAGCGTAATTAGCCACTACTGAGGTAAAAGCAAATAAGGTTATTGCTGCAGCGACAAAATAATTACCACCTGTGCCGAAGTGACTCGTCATGGCATCTTGTGTCATTCTTATACCTTCCATATCTCCGCTAATATTTATATCTGATAACAAAATTACCACAGCGGTGCAGCTACAAAGCACCATAGTGTCTAAGAAAACACCTAACATTTGTACATAACCTTGAGCAACAGGATGATTAGGTACAGGTGATGCGCCAGCTGCGGCATGCGGCACACTACCTGCACCTGCTTCATTAGAATATAAACCTCGCTGAATACCATTCTTAATTGCTGCACCTAAAGCGCCAGCACCTGCTTCATTGAGCCCAAAAGCCGAGTTAAATATATCCATAAACATGGCAGGTAGTAATTCAATATTCATTAAGGTAATAATTACCGCTGTACCGACAAAAGCTAATCCCATAAATGGAACGATGAGTTCAGCAAATCTAGCTATGCTTCGCATACCTCCAACGACTATGCTACCTGCGAGTATGGCAATAACCATACCAGAATATTCACGAGGAAAGGTAAACGTATTGTTTAAAGCATCCGCGATAGTATTCGCCTGCATGGCACTAAAAGTTAATCCGTAACCTAGAAATAGGCAAAGTGAAAAAAGGATAGCAAGCCAAGGTTTATTAAGCCCAGACCGAATATAGTAAGCAGGGCCTCCTCTGAACTCTTTATGTTCGTCTCGTACTTTATATAACTGTCCAAGGACACTTTCTGCAAAACCAGTAGCCATACCAAGTAATGCTATTACCCACATCCAGAAAACTGCACCACTGCCACCGAGTGAAATTGCCATAGCGACACCGGCCAAATTGCCCGTTCCAACTCTAGCAGACAATCCTGTGCATAAGGCTTGAAAAGAACTGATCCCCGATTGATCAGATTGGGTACTGCCTTTCATCACTGTGAACATATACCGGAATTGAAGTATCTGAATCCAACGAAGCTTAAACGAAAACCAAAAACCGGCAAAAAGTAACAAATATATCAATATTTGGCCATTTCCCCACAGTACGTTATTAATAAAGTTTACAATTTCATTAAGCATTGATTTCCCTTCTACTCTCGAATTTTCATTATAGAACGATATAATTTTAACATTATATGTTTAATAGCTATCTGATCAATTGATAATAACCCATTACCTTTTTGACAAATGAATACCTGCCAACATACATCGTACTGAACCGCCAGCCAGCTCAATTGCGGTTACATCAAGGGGCACCAATTTCACAGTCTCTTCTAATAAAGTTATTTGGTCTTTTGTTAATGCGTTATAGGCCGTAACTGAAAGCGCCAAAATTCGTCCTGAAGACCCCTGCAACTCTAGTGCGTTGCCGCAAAAGGCGTTAATTTGTTGCTCAGATAAATAAATAATGCGTTTACCTGCATTTTCAAAACGTTGAATGATTTCTGTACGGCGCTTAGCGTTTGTCATCATTTCAAAGCCAGCCAAAACAAAATCACTGCCAATGCACATTAAAACATTGGTGTGATAGACAGAGATGCCCGCTTTATCTTTCGCATCAAAAACCATGGGCTCAAAATTAAAGTGAGCACAAAAACGTTCAAGTATATGTGAGTCACTTCTTTTTGAACTTGCAGCATAAGCGATACGTTCTATATGATCTAATACCATGGCGCCAGTACCTTCTAGATAGATATCGTCATATTCCAAACCCGAATAATCAAAAACAACTTGTACACGATATTGTTTCTTCAGCATTTCTATAATATCGGTTCGGCGTTCCTTTCTGCGGTTTTTGGCATACATAGGATAAATAGCAATTTGACCACCGGTGTGGGTTGAAAACCAATTGTTAGGAAATACTGAATCAGGTGTATCGAGTCCTTGATCTTCAAAAGTATGTACAACAATGCCTTCGGCTTCAAGCATTTTTCCTGCTGCAGTAACTTGTTCAAAAGCTTGTGCTTTAACTTGTGACTTGTCTATAGATTCTCTTGATTGAAAACTGTTGTCTTGCTTCGTTTCTTCGTTTGGGAAAAAGTGATGCGGACGGATCATGACGACTGCATTTGGCGCTTGTGGAAATAATGGCATAACTTCTCTCGTGAATTTTATTATTAGGATTTATTAAAGTAAGCGCTAAAATATTGGCTAATAAAATATAACACTATATAAAGTATTATTTAATTAACCTATATATTAGCTGGTGAAGATGGGAAACAAAATGGCAATATGTTGCAAATATTTGATAAATACTTATCATATTGTTCGATTATATTATCAAAATGACAATTTGGAGCACGATATGACAAATGAAAAGGGTATTAAGAAACGTGTTTATCTTTATGACTCAGTTGATAAAGAACTCATTGCAATGTTACGAACTGATGCCAGAGCATCTATATCGACACTCGCAAAATTATTACACGTCTCTCGTGGTACTGTGCAAAATAGGTTAGATAGGCTCATAGATTCAAATGCTATTCTTGGTTTTACTATTCGAGCCCATGATGAGCTAGAAACGGATGTAGTTAAGGCTATTATGATGATAGAAGTGACTGGTAAGTCTACTACGCAAGTGATTGATAAGTTGCGAGGTATTCCACAACTTCAAAAACTTCATACAACCAATGGTACGTGGGATTTAGTCGCAGAAATAATAACATCAAGTTTGTTAGAGTTTGATCTTGTGCTGCGGGATGTAAGAACCATTGATGGTGTACTTAACAGTGAGACCAGTATTCTATTGAGATCTGTATAAGCGGCTGTTAATCTGACCATTTTTGATTGATATCACTAAAAAAGCACCGATAAAATGAAATGTCACTTCATTTTATCGGTGCTTTTTGCTATTCGTTTTCGCAGATTAAAAAAAGAATTGGCTTGAGTATTAGTCAGTTATTATAAAACAATAATTACGCCAATATCTTTTAATAAATTTTTATTGATCAAGTAGGTAAGCTTTTTAGCATCATTATCGGCTAATGCTATTTCTGTATGTAAATTTTTCCAAGTATTTTTCGCTTTTATCAACAAAGGAGTATCCCCAATCATAGGGTGATCCATGGCAAAAGTAACATCATTAGAAAATAATGAGACAAGTTGACCGTTGTCGATAATATCTTGAGTATTACCTATATTTGGGTAAAGAACATCACCGTCAGCTTTACGGATCTTAGGGTTAAGTGAAGGTGTAAAATTTGTTCCTCTTACGTCGATGATGATACCAGAAATATCGTGAGTTTTAACATTATTGATATTCTTTGGTTTTACACCTTTCTCAAGAGCAGATATGCGTTTATTAAGTTGACTTAATTGGTCACTAATTTGCTGATTAGACACGGTCGGATATGTAGCAGCATGAGCTGTACTGATCCAAAGAGACCATAAGTTTGGAAGAATACTTGCGGATACTTCTTCTTGATATAAATCTTGATAAATAGACTTTGATATCTTACCTCGCAGTGGGGCTTCTAATACGACTTTACAAGAACCGTCTATACGGTTATCTCTACTTTTGATTATAGCGCCTCTGACGGTGCCTTCTACTGTAGATTTTATCTCGTCACTGGTTAACATGTAATTACTAACCAATGTGGTCGCAGTTACTCTTACACCTTGATACGATTCTAATAAATTTCTTTGGGCATCAACTTTTGCTGCTCGACAGGCAAGGTAAGGAGCTATGTTGGCTTTTTTACCTTCACCAGCGATACCATAACCTATGGCTGAAACTGTAGCTTTAGTCCAATTTATTTCACCATTAGTCCCAACAAGTTCGGTGTACTGACCATTTTCTGCCGATGCAGTTAATGAAAACAAGGTGATAATGATAATGCTAAGGGTTTTGTTCATTTTATTATCTCAAGTTTAAGTTACTAATTAGTTTCTAATTTGCCTAGCACTGGCATTTTAGTGCTTTTATCAAAAATCACATCTTTCGCTATAACAGAAAATGCAGAAGAATTTTGAATATGAAAAGGTTGATTATTGGTAAAGTTACAATCATTTAGTGCTAAACGAGAGCGACCAGATAATACAATTGCACTCGTTGAGCTACCATTTAATTGGCAGTTTTTTATTTTTACGTTGGCCTGACCATAAATAGTTAATGCAGAGTACTTAGCGTTATCAGAGTATAAATAGTTAAAACGTGGTGCCCCTGATTTTATTTCAATAGCAACACCTGAATTTTTAAGGTGTAGACCATTAATTTCAATAGTTTTACTACTATCTAATGTTAAGAACTTTTTCGCAGGAGATTGAGTAGATTCACTTTCAAAAACTATGCTCTTAGGCAATTGTTTGGTATTCCCCCATAAATAAGCTAAGCCCTGTACGGTGATCCCCGCACCTTGTTTAAATTTAACCTTAACTTCTGGTTCAATGATCAAGGTAGAGCCTTCAGTAAATATAGTGTTAGAGGCTACGATGTAAGGACTATTGTCTTTACTTAAAACATTAATACCTTGATATGAACCTGATATTGTACTACTAAGTGTTGTAGTTGTTGCCAGTTTTATAGGGTATACCTTTGTGGAAATTACTGTTTTAGCACTTTCATTTTCCGCTTGGTCTAGCGCAATAACAGTAAACTCAAGTGTCTTAAAAGCCTCAAAATCACCTTTAATAATAATATCGGTTTCTTTTGTGATATTTGTTGTTTCTGCTAAATTACTATCGAGTGAAGTCATCAATATTTTATACTTCACTTGTTCTTGATTATTGCTTGCCCACGAAAGTTTGATTTCATCAATCGTTGCAAAATCTACCTTTAATTGGTTCACATTAGTCGGCTTTAAGTTATCAAAATTTACTAGGCCTGTAGTACTAATCATTTGAGTAATTTGACCACTGTTATCTATTAATTTTCCTGTGATGACCTTTTGCTCACCGTTCCAACGTTTATCAACAATAATATCTGTTTTATAAACACCCGATTCTTGCTCTTTTAAGTCAAATGAGCCAATACCTTCGATATCTAATACAGCCCTTAAACCTGCTTGACCTTTAATACCAACGGTTAAGTTGTCATTATATTTTAACCATTTGTTTGCACCATCGTGAATTACCATATCAATCGTAGGTAAAGTTGTGCCAATAAAACCAGCAGGTTCAGGAAATTCATCTGCTATAGAACGACCTAATTCATCAGCAGCGGCGAATAAATTTTTGTCTTCAAGATGTTGAGCAGCTAAAGCGGCATTTAGCAATATTCCCCAAATTGTGGTAGAAACACCACCAGCTCTTGATGTTATAACTTCCTTTTTTTGCCACAAGGTTTTTCCGTCTTTTGATATTAATTCAATATCAACGCCTAATTTTATATGAGCATATATACCGGCGTAGAATCTTTCATATTCGATAACTTCTCCAATTACAACTGCATCAACTCCAAGAGTTTGTGCTAATTGTTGTGGAGTTAATTTATTATCTGAATTTTTGAGGTCCACTTCTTTTGTATGGACGAGTTGAAAGTTTTTATTGGATAGATGACTTTGTAATATCTCTCTAAGTACTGATGAGGCTTCGATGGATTCAGTACTATTAGATAATTGAGCAATCGCTATGACTTTGGGGATATCGCTTATTTTGAGTTTATCTTGTTCCCCTGACGTCATGTTTTCTAACGTTCTTATCGGGCTAGTAATGGCAATTGTACCCTTAGTGCTGATAGAACAGCTTGTAAGTAACGTTATTGCAATGACTGCACTAAACAATAATTTAATCTTAATGCTGTTCACTCACTTCTCCTTTGTGTTTAGGCTTATGTAAATTCCGTATTACTTTATTATTGGTATAGTATGGAATTATTTTTTGATCAACGCTTCTTAGCATCGACTATCTCAGATAACAAAAACCAAAATTGCTTTTTAAGCTTCTATTTTATAACACTATCATTAATCAACATAATGAGGCTATGATACTTTCTAAAATCATCTAAAAGGATTTTATGGAGACACCACGATCATTACGCGACCTTTATCCATCGTTTTGGCAATGTCTAAATTATTCTTAATAAATAATGCTACATCATCAGCAACGACTAAATCTGAATTTTTTGATTTATAAGTCCCGATAGCCTTCACAACATAAGGAGTGTAACCAATACGTCTATTGTTAATGGCATCTCTGAGATCAAGGTCATATGAAACAGGGCGCTTCCTGATGGTAATACTATTGAGCATTTCTTTTGTAGGATAAATTATTTCACCATTTTGCGTCCGTATTCTCGGTAAAGTGGCTAGCTCAAACTGGTCAATACCTTGCGCATCAATTAACAAACCTGAAAAATTACTAGTATTTTGAAGACTATCGATTTTAGCTTCAACATATTTCAAAAGTTCTTCTTTGGGAAGTTTATCCAATTTCGTTTTTATTTCTCGTAATAACGATACTGTCGTTTCTGCGACAGGCAGAGTTGCAGCATGTGCATTACTCATTAATTGCCAGTTATTCGGAGAAAATAAAGAGGTCAACTGCTCTAGATAATATTTACTTGGGAGCTCAGTATTTACGGGGCCTGATTCTATGAGCATTGAGCTATTGTTACCGGTAGTATGTTGAGAGATAGACTCAATAAAGGAGCCATCCATTTTCACTTCAACCACCACTTGAGCTATTTCATTTTGGTAAATGTCTTTGGTGACCAATGCCCCTCTAATTACGGCATTCAATTTAGTGCGAATAATATCAGATGTTGCTTCTAAATCTAAAACGGTGGTTTCAGAACTCACTTGAACGCCAGATATAATTTCCGCTAAATTTCTATACGCATCAACTTGTGCAGCTCTTCGAGCCATTAAGCGTTTTTTACGGTTTGGTGTATTATCAGAGGCGACGCCATAACCGCTGGCGAATATAGTACCTTTCGACCAATTTATGCCGCCGGTATCACTTCCTTGGATGACATCTTCAGCTGATACGCAAAAGCTACTAAGCATCAATGATATTAATGAAGTTACGATCAGATATTTTACCATGATTAAATTCCCTTTGTTTCGTTATCGAAATGTATATATTTAGCTCTACGCTTTACAATTTTTTTGAGATAATTTCTAGTCTCTTCTGCAGGTAAGTTTTCCAGTAAGTATTGGTAAACTTCTTCTGAAGTCATTGTATTGATTACCTTAGCTGCTTTGGATAAGTTCTTTTTGCCCGTAAAAGTTTTAGCTAAATTCCCAACACCTGTATTATAGCTCGATACAGCACAATAAAAGCGAGATTGAGGGTCATCAATTTTTCGTAAATATCGACTTTTTAATATTTTGAAATAAGCAGTACCCAGTTGTAAGTTATTCGTTTCATCAAACAAATAATCAGGTGACAATATTTTCTTTTGTCCGTGAACATAATTATGGGCATCTATTCCAGCAGTTTTTGGTACAAGTTGCATTAACCCAAAAGCAGGAACCCGCGAAATTGCTCTTGGATTATAGCTAGATTCTGTTTCAATTATGGCTAAAATCACAGAAATATCGACATCATATTGCTTAGAGAATTTTTTTACGTCATCAAAATTGTTAGCCAACAAAACTTTTTGATAGTTATTAACAAACTTAACTGTCATTTTTAATAAGGAGCCTTCAGCCGTTTTTACTAAGTCTAATTTAATTGTTGGTTCTGTATTTTCAATAGTAGTTTCAGCGGATGCAGCTAAGGTATCTTGATTTAGTAATTTAGTTTTAGCGACAATGTTTGGAATAGGCATTATTGCTGGAATGCTAGGAATTACGGGGACATTCGCGATGGAAGACGCAGTGGCTATCGTCGGCAATATTACTTCATTAATATTTGCTGTTGCAGCTTTTAGTAATTCTTTCTTCGGGAGTAATTCTTTTAAAAGATTATCATTTTTCAATGGTTTTATTGCCGGTTCTATGCCTTTTTTGTTTAAGTTTTTATTTACTTCTTGCGCAACAATATCTAATTTCTCTATTGAATCAGTGCTGGGGGCAGTAAGTTGCTCTGCCATAGCTTCAAGTTCAAGTTTTGCTTTACTTAAATCGTTATCAGTTACCAATGTTTCTATAACAAGCTCTCCGGCTTGATAATCAACGATTGAGCGGGTTTGTAAATTCTTGCTATAACCAACCCAGGTACTTTTAGTAGGAAGTTTGACATTACTCGGCCATTTGACCTCGATTTTTTTGGTTATACCATTGAATGCATCATTTATAGCATCATTATAGGCATTGTATAAACTATCAATTTCGTTGGTTTTTTGTTGAAATTGTTGATCGAGCATACGGTCTATATCGTCAAAACTTTGCTCTTGCAGATTCTTTGCAACAAGGTTTGAACTGAGCAGCAATAAAGTGCTGATTAATGTTAGTGAGAAACTAATTTTTTTCACTGATACTTTCACTTATTAATTGAATTGAATCTCGTTTACTGCAAATTTCAGACTCATTAGTTGAACAAATAGCTAATGTAACTTCTGCAACAAACGTACCCTCGTCTGGTTTTACTGACTCGTTTAAAATAAAAGCGCCTTTTATTAACCCTCTAACTCTAGTGGCTATAATATCTTTCGTTACTTCGAAGTCTTCCACTGAAGTGCCAGCACTGATTTGGATACCTTGTACTATTTCTGCTAATTGTCTTTGGGCATCAAGTGATGCAGCACGTTTAGCCATCATTTTAGCTTGAAAATTACTGACGGTTTTTTCTATATCTACAGTACCAAATCCTTTCGCTGTTAATAATCCTTTTTGATCTTCAGCATATACAGGGAAAAGAGTAAAATTAGTGATCAATAATATCAGGGCAATGCGATGAAATGAGACGTTTCTCATAAAGTAAGTATCCTTTATAACTTGGCTAAGTTTTGTAACATAAAATATAATTATGTTTTTGTTAGTATTAATATTATGCGATAATTGAACAATATGTAAAATAGTGTAATCTTTATATAAATAATATTACACTTTATTTTAAATACTGCACTATTCTTTTAGTGTAATCTTTAGTCATGAGATCATTAATTGCATACGCAAGGGAAATTATGCTTCAAAAATTAATTGCAAACGCAAGGGAAATCATGTTTCAAAAATCTATACATTTCGGGAAAATGGTGTGTGTATCCTTTTTCATTCTATTATTCATTTCAGTAAATTCTCAAGCTAAAGTTGTCACTGCAAAAGGTATTAGTGACATAATTGAAGGAAAGAAAGCTAAAACTCGTTCAATTGCGCTTAACAATGCTAAACGTGCAGCAGTAGAGCAAGTAGCAGGGGCTTTCGTTCAATCTCGCTCCACAGTTACCGACTTTGTGATTGCCCAAGACAAAATTTATAGCTCTTCATCTGGAAATATCTCTACTTATACCGTCTTAGCAGAAGGAATTAACGACTTTGGTGCTTATGAAGTTGAAATTGAAGCCAATGTTGATGTACAAGAGTTACTTGTTGATATTAAAGAAATTTTAAAGGTTAATGGCTGGAGTCGTAAACCGCGTATTACTTTAGATATAAACTCTAACAACGCTAGTTTAGGTAATACTTTAAAGTCACTATTTATATCCAAACTGAATCGAAATGGTTTTGAGGTTTTTGATAATTCAAAAAAAGTACAAACAGGTTTCATTTTAGAAATTAATGCTGATTTATTGACTAATAAAAGTGACTTTCAAGGTATAAGTATTTCTTCTAATAGTTTGTCTCTGGTCACCAATGTCACTAGAACTGACGATGGTCAAGTTATCGCTACCATTACGCAGCAAGAGTCTAAGGCTGGGAGTAATGTAGCAAAAGTTGCACAGCAATTGTCTACGAAATTAGTTCGTAAAGCTTGGCGAGGTTTGAAAAATGAAATTCTAGATTTTTGGCAAGAAGAACAATATATTGCTCGTTCTATCTATTTAGATGTAAGTCAATTAAGTAATTTTGAACAAGCTAAATCTTTTTCTCGATCATTGAAACAAAGTGTCTCAGGTTTGTTAGATGTTGAGTTAATAGAGTTTTCTAAAGAAAAAAGTCAGTATTTACTTAAATATAAAGGTTGGCCAGAACAATTGTATGATGAAGTTTTTGCCGGACCTCTAAAATCAGAATATCAACTCGAATTAATTAGTGTTAATGCTAATCATGTTACATTAAGAATAAATTAAGAATAAATTAGGAATAATGATGTTAAATAAAAAAGTACTTGCTCTGTCTGTAGCATTAAGCGTTTTATCCGCTTGTGGCACAACTGAAAAAAAAGCAACTAGTAATGAGTTCAATATTTCTCAGCAGTTGATGAATTCACATAAATATGTTGAAGCAGTAGCTTATCTAGAACAGGCTGTAAATAAAGATCCAGAAAATCAACAGTATGCGGCGATGTTAGCAGAAGCACGTCAAAAAGCCGTAGTACAGTTAATTACTAAATTGAATAAAACCTTGAATGACGAAAAATTAAATAAGGCTAAGCTTGATAGCGCTAATGAAACATTAAGTAAGGCAAAGTCTATCTTATCTAGACATCGTTCTTATGCAGGCGCAGAAGCTTTAATTATTAACAAGCAAGAAGCTCTGCAAGTAAAAGTAAAAGCTTTATATGCTAACGTTGAATCAAATATTGCCAGTCAGGAATGGATTAAGGCCAAGTTTGCGGTTAGCAAATTAACCCAACTTTTTCCTAATTATGAAGATAGTTCTCAACTTAGCCAAAAAATTAAAATTTCAGGTAGTCGATTTTATTTACAGAAAGCAAATGAAGCTTATCGTGTAAATGATTTTGTTACTACTTTAGCATTTGCTCGTAAGGCAATTACCATTAATAGTAATAACCCTAAAGCAAATCAACTAATATCATTAACTAACAAGAAGAATAATAAAGAGTTCTTTATTAGTCTTTCTCAAACTGCAAGATTAAAATCAGATTGGGCTACGGTCTATGGCTCTTGTCAAAAAGTACTTAGTTATGATGCGAGTAATGCTTTTTGTATAGAAGAAATGAAAGTAGCTAAAGAAAAATGGACTTCAGCCTTAATATCTCAATCTCGAAAGTTCATGGTTGACGGCTATTTAGCTAAAAGCATTGCAAGTTATAAAGAAGCTGAAGTCGTTAATAATGGCTTAGAAAATAAGACAATGTTGGCATTAAAAGCATCTCTTACTGATAAAATAGATGTAACAGCTGAAGAATTGAGTGAGCAACGTAAATATGGCTCAGCTTGGTACTTATTGAATATGATAAAAACTTTTAACCCTTATTACCCTGATTTATTTCAAAATATAAAGGTAGTTGAAGACAATATTACATTACGTATTCGAAAACGAATAGCTGTGTTTGACTTTAAAAGTCCTTCTTATGGTCAAGATGCTGGTGTCCTAGTTGCAAACAATTTAATTGCCAATTTATTTAATAGCGCTTCTAAAGATATTATTATTCTAGAACGTGAAAATTTGAAATCAATTTTAGAAGAAATGAAACTAGGCCAAATCGGAGTTGTTTCAGAGTCAAGTGCACAAGAAATGGGACGTTTGTACGGTATTAATACGGCTATTATGGGGAGTGTACTTCTTTACAAAGTAGACACTAGTGAGTCGATTAGCTCTAAAACAGTTCGATATAGCGTAGGTGAAGAGATTTCAGATAATATTGATTATTTAAATTGGAAAGCAATGAATCCTAAGCCTTCAAAAGAAGAATTACGATCGGCTCCATCAGCTAAAATTATGATCCCTAAGTATGGAGAAAAAGAGTATAGGGTAACTAATATGAAGAAAGTTGGTTTCTTTCAGCTCTCTTTTAAAATAGTAGATTTTGCTACAGGTGCTAATGTACGTGTTGAAACGATTAAACGTCAAAAAGTCGTTGAAGATAGTTCTAATGAAGGAATTAAAGATGCTAATGTTATTTTTGATCCACTAGAAATTTCAACGGATACTGAATTATTACAGCATATGGCATCTGAAGTTGTGGAAGAATTATCCCGTGGCGTATTACAACCATTACGTAACCTAGAGAAAAAATACTTTGAAGATGGAGAAGGGTTATATTTGAGACGTAAGGAAAACGTGAATGCTATTGAAAAATTTGTCGATGCAATATTTGATGAAAAACTTAAATCTATAGTTAACTCGCCAATCACTACTCAATCTAATAAATACTTAGAAACAATTATAAATGAGCATGCTTTTAGATAAGCTATAGGTTTGAAAGTATGGATGTTTTACTAAAAAGACTGGTATTATTAAGTTTGCTTTATTGTTTTAACCTACTAGCTGTAGCTGGTAGTGTTAACTCTATAGCTTTATTTAATTTAAGACCCGTAAGTATGGATGCTATTGGTGCTGATGCCGATTTACTTTACTCATTAGAAGTCGAGATAGGAAAGTCTTCGGAAATATCAGTACTTTCTCGACGAGATATTGAAGCTGTATTACATCGTATTGGTGGGGCACAAGTCTCTGATACTAATCTCGTTATAGCGTATGGCCAAGAAATGGGAGTGAGTTATATATTAACTGGCGATGTTGATAAATTAGGCAGCTCGATGAAAGTTAATATTAACTTGATTGATATTATTGGTGGCCGAGTTGTTAAAACGTGGCAAGAAAGTTATACGGGGCGTGGTGATGTATTACAACGTGCAATACCATTAGCTGAAGATATAAAAACAGCAATTTTCACCTCAGCTAAAGATAATTTAACCAACGCATCTTTAGCTAATACTGTAGAAGAAATTCAGTACTTTAAAAATATCTCAGCAATTGCTAAAGATTCCGGCGTTTTTCTTAGCTGGACTATTAACGATGGAGTACCTGTTTTTTATACGAATGTTTACCGTGGCGAGTCACAAGATGGCTTGTTTGAATTTGTAACTAGTGTTGAAGAAAGTCAGTATCAAGACAATGCGCAAGGCGAATTATTCTATCGCTTAGATTTAGTTTTAGATAATGGAAACGAGATCAAAGGTAAACAAATAGTTAGTGCTAAGGCAATTGGAAATGCAGTCGATGATAATTTATTACCACCCATTATTTTAGGTTCAGAAAATTTATTACATGGTATTAAAATTAACTTGGTACCACAGCTTAATAATAAAGGCGTAGTTGGTTATAATTTTTATCAAAGGGTAAATGACCAACAATGGAAGAAAGTTCATTCAATCGCTAAAACTAATCAATTGAATTATTCGCAAGTTTTGAATAAAAATTTTGTGGCTAATGCTGGTTATCAAATATATGTTTCTGCCTATAGTGAACTGGGTGAAAGTAAACGATCTAATATAATGACTGTTACAACGCATCCGGCTTTAGTTTTAAAAGCTAAAGAAGGTAAATCTTTACGTAAAACTGAGTTGTCGTGGACACAAGCAAGAGTAGGTAAAGGTTATAAACTCTATAGAAAAGAAGTAGATAAAACGAATTGGCAATTAGTGTATGAAACTTCTGATATCGCACGATTGTCTACAATAGATACTCAAGGTCTACAAGATGGCAAACAATATCAATATAGCATTACTGCGTTTGATGAATTTACTGAAACCATCAAATCAAACAATGTCTTAGTGCAAACTAAAGACCTTCCAAGCTCACCAGAAAACCTTCAGCTTGAATCTAATATGGTCAAAAGCGTAAAACTGACTTGGAAAGCAAGTGATGACAAAGATGTCAGTGGTTATGTCATATACCGTAAAACTGGCTTAATGTCCTCTGGCGATCTACTTGTTGAAATTGCTTTTGTTGATGGATATATGAAAAGTGAGTTTGTCGATGGCTTAGGCGCTAATCCACTGAAAGATGGTGAAAAATATTTTTATGCTATCGCAGCTAGAAACTTATTCGGTAGTACCGGTAATGTTAGTTTTGCTGTAAGTGGTGAAACGAAACCTTTACCAAAGCCCGTGAATAATTTTCAGGCAGTGGCCCAGCAAGATGATATAAACCTAACTTGGGAAGCTAATTCAGAACCAGATATAAAAAATTACAGCTTATATCGCAAATGGAATAATGAAAGTTGGAAAAAAATTGCAAATGTAAATGGTACTAGTTATCAAGATAAAGATCTCAAAGCATATGCCGAAACGTCTTATAGGATTTTAGTCACAGATACAAAGGGCTTAGTGAGTAAACTTTCTACAATACAAAGAGTGGCTAGTCCGCTTTCAATAAACTTAATTGTTGATAAAGAGTTTATGCTTAGAACAATTAATCTGACTTGGAATAGAGTTAAACATATAAAAGGCTATAAACTCTATCGTAAAGAAGCAACAAGTAGCCAGTGGCAACTCATTAAGAAAGACATATCACCTAGACAAAGTTCATATAGAGATTTTGATCGCAAAAAAATGAAAGAAGGTGTTAAGTATGAATATAAGTTAAGCGCCTTTGATGAATTTTTAGAAATGCCGGCGTCAAATATTGTTTCAGGGACTACTAAAGCATTATCGGAACCGCCAAGTAGTATCGTTGCACAGAGTAACCAAGTTAAAATGGTTACTTTGTCCTGGCAGTCAACTGATGATCCTGATGATGAAGGGTATGTAATATATCGAAATAATAAAAAGGGTAAGTTTGAGGAAATCGAAAAGATTTCTAGTATATCCAAAACACGATATTCTGATGATGGAAGTTTATTTACTAACTTAGAAGACGGTACTAATTACATTTATAAAGTAGCTACGTACAATAAATTTTCTGTCATAGGGCCACTCTCTGATGAAGTTGAAGCTCAGACTAAAGCTATTCCTAATATTATTTCAGGATTGTCTATTGAACAAGATATTGGAGGATTGATGGTTTTTTGGCAACCTTCCAACAATACCGATATTAATAGCTATCAAGTCTATCGAAGTAACTCTAGTTCATGTAGTAGTGTTCGTAAATTGGCAACTGTTGACAGTTCAAATGATGTTTATCTAGATTCAAGTGTTAAGAGTGGCAAAAGCTATTGTTATCAAATTACTGCAATTGATCGTGATAAACTCGAAGGTAGACCATCACAACCAGTGAATTTTACTATGCCTATTACTGAACAAGGAAACTAAATGAAAATTATCGTTTTTACAACTTTATTTTTATTCTTTATACCTTTTGTAGATGGACAAGAATTTGGTAATCATAATAAACTCTTTAGTACGCCCGGCTTTAATAAAATGAAACTAAAGTATGAGACATGTGTATTAAGAAAAGGTACAGAGTTTGCTAAAGTAAGCACACCGACTGAGGCTATTCAATTTGCTCCTATTGCTTGTAAAAGAGAAATTTTAGAAATTAAACAGTTCTTTCTTAACAGTGCGTTTAAAAAATCGGTTATAACTGCATTAATTGATTCAATAAAAGAAGGTGTAGAAATCGACTTGGTTAATGCTGTCTATAAAGAAAGGTTGAAGTATCTAAAATTATGATGAAAAATATAATTGGAAGTGAATCTTAATATTTCACTATATCTTGTTGTTTTTGGTACACAGTATTTATAATAAAGCGTCATATAATTATTTATATGACGCTTTTTTATTATTCAAATTTGAAATAATTCAATTCTATTGTTTATCATAGCTCGATTTAAACACTGCAGATCTGTTAAGCGATAAATAAGCAAACATAATGATGTTAATTATGTAATTGCGAAGGTAAAATTACCTTAATTGTGTCAACACTCGTTTTTATGTTGTCTAGCTAAAGGTAGTTGTAAATTTATGGATTATTTTGAACAATTAGGTGTGAGTAGGGGAGCTACGACCACCGAAATTAAGAAAGCATATCGAAAACTTGCGAATAAATATCACCCTGATAGGAATGATAGCAGAGATGCTAAAGACAAATTTCAGCTTATACAACAAGCTTATGACGTAATTTCTGTTCCAAAAAAGCGTTCATTATATCTAAAGAATAATTATACCGTTATAACCGATCCGAGAGAAATTGCTGACTCTTTTTGGCAAAGTGCTTTATCCTAAATACTGCTAAGCACTGAATTAATATCTCAATTAAACTTTAGTTAATCTCCCCATTAGGAAACTGTGAATGCAAGCGGAAACAAAATTACCTGATTATTTGACCGATGATTTTTCTATGTATTTGGAAAATATGAACTCATTGGCGGATCCTGAAAATCCTGACTTATTGTCAAATTATTTATCCAACTTATTCGAACAATTAAAGCAAATGCCTTTAATATTTCATGGTATGGCTGACCAATTAGCTATGGCTATTTCAACCAAGGTAAGAATTGATAGTAAAAACCTTTCAAAAATTGAACTTTCTGCCAATCCTTCTTGGAGTGAAGTAAAGCCCTTTATTGCGGTACATGCGGATGCTCGTACTTGCATAACCGAAATAATGACTCACGCAGAAGAAGACTTAAAAACAGCTATCTTGCTCATTCACTTTTATAATCGCTATGATGCAACACCTTTGAAAGCTGAAGAAGATGAATATGCACAAATTGATGATGAAGATAATGATTATGATGAGAACTATTAATTTTGATAAAACAAAATGTTTTATGAATTTTTAGGATCATCACAACGATAAATATAATTAGTAATATATAAATTTTAAGGAATTGTCTTGAAAAAAAATGCATTAATTCTCGCTACTGACATCATTGAACAAGCACAACATAGTGGAAGACGCGCGGGCACCTCATTAGAAGCTATTGCCTCTGAACAGGGCGATGAAACTATGCTCGCGGTGTTAACAGAAATGGATATTTTAACAGTAGCCAAGATCGTACGAGAGCACGACGCTACTATTCCATCTATTGCAACATGGTTAATGGATGCAGACTCAATTAAACAGCTTTTAAATGTTGAACCATCATATTGGCAAAATATGGACGAAGATCATGTGTTTTGTGCACAAACAGAAGCACATAGTTTATTGACACAAATATTTCTGTCTTCTGATGATGAAGAAAAACAATTAGAAGTATTGAACGCGATTGTTGAAGATGATTTCGGTCTTTTATATCTATCGTTACCGTTCGTTGGACATGATTTTTCTGAAATCGAGGAAGATGAAGAGCAGACATCTGGCAGCATTGAAGAATTGCTAATGAAAATAAAAACGTTGAACGAAGAAGCTTATCGTGAAGTGATGACGGTTAGCAGCAATGGAACACTCGAAAATATTGAAAATGCGTTAAAACAAAATGCCAATAAGCAAAGGGTAACTTCGGTTGAAATGGATACCGACGATATGTTCGCGCCACTTTAATTGGTCGAAGCAGGGCAAACCCAGTATTAATTCGGCTAATTAAACCGCGTTATTTTAGAAAACTTATCGATTGGAATTCATAAATGAGAATTGCAGAATTACGAAATCATCCGTTTTTACTTTTGGTGTTAAAAGACGGAGAAAGTGAAGGTTATTTTACACCTGAATTTATGCATAAAACAAAGCAACAATTAACCGATATGTCTTTAAGAATAGCCTCAGATAATTTATCGATAATTTATGCAGATCAAATTAGAAAAGGTTGTGAAATTGTTCTAGGCATGAGCAACCTGGGGTTATTAGAACTTTGTGATAACGATACAGATAAAGCAAAGGATATTATAAAAAATCAAGGAATTGTTTACTGTTTTAGGGCCGGTTGGGCGAAGTATGCTCAGTTAAAAAAGGTATCTCCCTCATACTTTGAAGAAATTTCCATTTGTAGCTATGCTTTAGCAACCAACGATATTTCTGATATAAGGCTTATGCATAATGCATTAGCAGATGAAGGCTATAAAAGTGCCAAACTTTTACAAGTTTATAAAAGTATTGCCGCGAACTATTGTGCAAACACACTTCTGATTGATAATGATGAAGAATTGTTAATGTATGAATTGCAGAAGTTCCTTAATACCGCGATTGCATTATTATTGATTGACTCAGAAAGAACCGTATTCACCAGTTCGTTATATGAACAACTGAATACGTACCTTACGAATACGGATAAAGAATTAATACTCGTGAAAGTTGAGGTCTGTATTGCAAGCTTTATTGAGAAGCTTTCGTTATTGACGAAAGGTTATTTACGAGATATAAATTTATTAGATTTTGTCGAATTAAAGGGAATAATTAGTCAACAAGAAAATATTTCTATTTATATACAAGAAATATTAGAGTTGCCTATAACCGTTGCTAATGAGTTGAATGATGATTTTGATGGTGGTTACGACTTTCATGCTGATGATGAAGACGATATTGCTTATTTAAGACCAGATGCACCATAACGTATGCTTTACTTGTTCTTAAAGTATTCGATAAAATGAATGTAGCAGAGAGCAGAATAATGACTTCAATTAGTTGACGCAAAGCTTTTATTTACTATACCTTATTAGTAAGTTTATGATTATTTAGAAAGGATTATCGATGGATAAAATTATTAAAATTTTTTTAAGTATTACATTTTGGCTTACAGGTACCATTATATTGACAGCTTGTTCTTCAATGCCTAAATATCAAAATTTATCTACGGATGCTGAAGTCGTTAATGCTAAAAAGAATAGCCCAGAATTACTCCAAGAATTTACTGTAGTTATTGGTGATAACTTATTATCTAAAGTCTCTGGTAGTTATTTAGAAAATAAAACACAGTCTGTGAGCTTACTTTCAAAGATACAATATATTAATGATGAACAGCCAGGACTGACTAAAGGTAGAACTACAGTACTAGGTATGAGTAGTTCTGGTGGCAATGCTGCTTGTTATAATGATGCTAAGTATCGTGATGACCTCGTTAAATTTTGTTTATTTGATGAAGACAAAGATGGTTATTTTGAAATGGGTAGTTTTACTGGAGACGAAACTTACTCGTTAAATATTCCTTATAATATCTTTAGTGATAATAGTCGAACGCCTGAAAGAGGTTACTTTCGAAAAACTATTTCTTATAAAGGCTTATCAAACGGAAAGATTAATTTTAATTATTCTGAATATTCTGGAAGTATGGCTAGAGCAACACTGAGCCAAGAATTTTCAATCGTAAATACCAAAGATGCCCATATACTATTTAATTTCAAAGGAGCAGAAATTAAGATTAAACATGTTGATTTGTTAAATATTACCTATGAAGTAATACATCACTTTAGATAGCTCCAATGTGGATTAAATAAAAAGTGATCACATAAGTACTCAATTTATTTAGAGTTCAACTTTCAAACGTTTGATAAAATAACTCAAAGGCTTTTTAATATATAAGTCTTTGATGTTTTTTTATGATGGTTTCGAGCGGTATTCTATTATATATCATGTCAGTAAAAACACTTCCGCGGTAATATCCATTCACTTGTTAAATTTCATTCGAGTTATCCTTTAAAGTTCATTGAAAGCTCATTTTTATCGTTAGATTACTCGTCGAATTTAGTAACTAAATCATTAATTAATTGGAAATTTTAAAGTTGATCACTTGTTAATATATTGTTTTTATTTATTTGTTCTATGCTAGTATCATCCTTTTTCTAAAGCTTACTCTATAAAAGGACTTATGATGTATTGTAGATCTCTCTCGGTATTTTTGGTTAGTTTGTTATTTGGTTGTGGAGGTTCTAGCGACTCTAGTGATCCCAGCGACACTAGCTATTCTTCAGTGAATGTTAATTCAACAACATCGAATACATTGTCGATAATGGCAAAATACAAAGATAGCTGTGGCAATGAAACAGCAGCGACCGATGCTGCACTACTCATTCACAACAGTGATTTTTCAAACAAAGAAATAATCTATCCAGATGCTAGTGGATTATTAACTTATACAACAAGTAATACTTATGAGACCTTATCCATACTGATGAGAGATGAAGATGAGGTTAATGGTATTAAACCAATTTATCTCACTACATTTATTGATCAGCCTGTTATTGATATGGGAAATCATTACCAATACACGAATAGTATTTATGCTTGTCAGTGTGATCTATTTGATTTGGACGTTAATATTCCTGATAGAACTAACGATGTTGGTCAAGGAAGCATTTCAGGTATGTATATTGATGGTAATGTAGATAATATCGAAGGTACTACAAACTTCAGCGGAGTGCTGGCTTGTAAAAAAACAGCAGGTTCGTGGCCATTAATATCAACCTTTATTGGCTATACTAACCCTGATGAGGGATTTGCGGCTACTATTCCGGATATTTCAACTATGTCTGTTACTTCAGCGAACCTCAAAGGTATTCCCGTTAGTATAACTTCAAATGATGAGGCGACAACACAAGTCTCTACTGTAATTGATGGTAAATATCATCTGAGTAATTATGGATTAGAACTATCAGATAATGTTTATGGTTTCTCCGATGATTCAGTTGATTTCTATTCTGTCTCTGCTTACAGATTTGAATCACTTTATGACTTACTTAATGTTGATGATGCGTATTTTTTTACTGTATCAAGCGAAAACGACTCAAATTTGAATAAATCGTTTGATTTACCACTACCCGAAATAGATTACCTCGTATTATTTGATATTCTGATGAGTGATTCTGGGGAATATAACCTTTCTTATTTACCTAATATGGACTATTTATCGGTGGGCATTCAAGCAACTTATGATTATCAAACGGTTCTTAGTTGGGATCTTATTGCCCCGATGTCAGGTAAAGTGCCGAACATCGAAAATATTGATTTGAGTGCCTTTATTTCAAAAGATATTTTGGATGCATCCGTAGATACTATTGAAATGAATATTAGTACTCAAGGTTACGATGGGATTGATGGCTACCAAGACTTTATGAATAGTAAATTAGAGCTGACAAACGAAAATCGTAATTTAGATAAATGGTCTAAATATGAGTCAATCTATTTTGAAATGACAACAAATAACTTCACTGGTGTTAGTTCTCCAACAGTGCAAACAGTTAACAAAGTTTCCAACGTAATTGAAAAGAAAGATAGAAATAAGTTAGCCATTAATGCATTTGATAAATATCTTGCCAAGAAAAGTCGTTAAGTCATTTTCTCTAAGCTATTTTATTTAGAAAACAATTGTTAATTAAAAAGCCGCAAAGTTATATTTTGCGGCTTTTTAGTTTTATAAGCTTAAGACTTAAACCCTAGAAACCACACTGTTTACCTTTGTTTTTCTCTTTCAACCAAATTTGTAATGGTGCAAAGTAATCGAGTACAGCAGTAGCATTCATTTGCTCACTACCTGTTAAAACTTTGTAAGCTTCTTGCCAAGGTTGGCTAGAGCCCATTTCTAACATAGTATTGAGTGCTTTACCTGCTTCTTTAGAGTTATAAATTGAACAGCGATGAATAGGATCTGTATTCCCTGATATCTCACAAAGTGCTTTATGAAACTCAAACTGTTGAATATGCGCTAAGAAGTAACGACTGTACGGTACGCCACCTGGAACATGATATTTTGCTCCAGGATCAAATGCATTCGCATCACGGTCAACCGGTGCTGCAACGCCTTGATACTTTTCACGCAACTCCCACCAAGCGGTATTGTAATTTTCTGGAGTAATTTCACCAGAGTAAACTTTCCAGCGCCATTGATCGACCATCAAGCCGAATGGAATAAAGGCTATTTTTTCTAACGCCATCTTCATTAATAAACCGATATCTTTCGATTCATCAGGGATCGTGTCGATTAAACCAATTTTTTTCAAATACTTAGGGGTTACTGAAAGAGCAATTGTATCGCCAATCGCTTCATGAAACCCATCGTTCGCACTATTTTGAAAGTAAACAGGCTGATCTTTATATGCCCGTTGATAAAAGTTATGTCCAAGTTCATGATGAATAACATTGAACTCTTCACCCGTTTTTTGGATACACATTTTAATTCGGATATCATCTTTTGAATCAAGATCCCATGCTGAAGCGTGGCAAACCACATCACGATCTGCAGGTTTAGTGAATAACGAGCGCGTCCAGAATGTTTCGGGTAAAGCATCAAAACCTAATGAAGTGAAAAATGTTTCAGCACCTTTTACCATTTTAATTTCGTCATAGTTATTTGCTGCTAATTGTTCAGTTACATCGTAACCTGGATCGGCATTTTCAGGAGCAACTAACTCATAGATATTTCCCCAAGACTGCGCCCACATATTGCCTAATAAATGCGCAGGAATTGGTTGATCTTGTGGTACTTTATCAACTCCATAAGTTTCACCTAGCTCACTACGAACATAACAATGCAAGTCGTCGTATAACGGTTTTACTTGTCCCCATAAGCGGTCAAGTTCTTTAGCAAAGTCATCAGCTGGCATATCATAATTTGAACGCCACATTGCACCTAAGTCTTTATAACCTAGACCTTGAGCGCCTTCGTTGCCTAGTTCAGATTGACGTTCAAATAAAGGTTTCATGTCTGGACTAATGGTACGCCAGCCTTGCCACATCTCCAACAACTCGTCGTAATCACGAGAAGTTGCCATGGTAGATGTCATTTCTCCTAGGCTTAAAGTTTTCCCTTCATTCGTTGTGTAAGTACCTTTACCATACATACCACCTAGTTCTGAACCAATTTTTGCAAGCTCGGCAGATTTTTTTGAGTCTTGAGGTGCCGGCATAACTAAGCTTTGTTTTAGCGTATTTAACTTTCTACGTTGAGTATCCGTAACTTCAGCATCATCAAACTTAGCGGCAGCCATTGCAAAGCGAACGCCAGCTTCAGTTGATTTCTGGTTAGCTGCTGCAGATAATGCCGCAGTGTCATCAGTAATAAAATTTGAATAAATCCATTCAGCACGACTTCCTTCAATACCTAATTCTATTAATTCTTTTTCGGTAGCGATAAGAAATTTTCCTGCATCTTTTGCAGTTAATACTTGGCTGGTTTCAGAGATAGGTTTAGGGTCATTATTAGCATTGCTGCCATCATTACAAGCACTTAAGCTTGCTGCAACTAGAATAGCTGCAGTGGTCAATTTAAATGTCGATTTCATAAGTATCCGTTATTGTTTTTATTAGGGCTAAAGAAGCACTTGAGTTAACGTAATATAAGGTCTTGTATATAGTAGAATGAGATGAGCAACTTGGCAACAGTATTAACTTTTGTAAAACTGAAACTACAGTTACTAATACAATTATCTTTCCCCATACTTATTAATTTCTCAAAGTCATTTTTTGACAAAAAAAAGCCCAGTTAATTTACTGGGCATTATCTAAAACAGATATAAGGGGAAATAACAAAGAAACACTATTCAAACTCACTCTTCGAAAAGTTGAAATAATAATAAGGGTACTAGGCGTTTTTTACTGTTGTCATTAGGTTACAAGTTGTTATCAACAATGATGCTAATTTTAGACAAAAAAAAGCCCAATAAATTTATTGGGCATTATCTAAAACAGATATAAGGGGGAAATAACAATGAAACACTATTCAAACTACTACCTTCGAATAGCTGAGCTGATAATATGTGTATTCGGTGTTTCTTACTGTTTCTTTTACGTAATAGTTTGTAATTCGCACAATGAATGGTTGCATTGTATTGAATTAAAAAGATAAATTCAGAATTTCATATTCATTGTTGCGTTATTTCAAACGCTTGTTTAAACTGTCATTAATTGATGATGAATATTTTCATTTACGGTGTAGTTAAAAGGTATCGTTGGCACATGAGTACAAAAAACAAAATTTTAGACGCAGCAGAAAATTTATTCGCGATACAAGGATTTAATGGTACATCATTAAGAGAAATTACCAGCCGAGCTGAAGTCAATTTAGCTGCGGTGAATTATCATTTTGGATCTAAAAAAGAATTAATAAAGTCTGTAATGTCGCGTTACATGAATGAGCTTTCGCCTCGTTTAGAGGCATCACTTGTTAATATATGTGAACAAGAAAACCTGACTTTACTTGAAGTGTTCTCAGCTTTTATAGAACCTTTATTATCATTAAATGAATTTAAAGAAAATGGTACGAGTAACTTTTTACAATTACTAGGCCGAGGTTATTCTGATAGCCAAGGTTTTTTACGTTGGTTTTTAACGACACAATACCCCGGCGTTATAAATAACTTTGTTAAAGCTGTTCAAAAAGCTTATCCAGAACTAACGGCAGAAGAAATGTTTTGGCGTTTGCATTTTACTATGGGAACCGTAGTATTTACGATGTCGTCGAGCGATGCTTTAATTGATATTGCAAAAAGTGATTTTGATAAAACGATGGATATTGCGGGCGTTATTAAAAAAGTTATCCCTTATGTTGCTGCTGGTGTTGCTGCACCTTTACTTTAATTCCATTATCTCGTCGTTTTTAATCTGATATATCAAGATCAGCCTTTGTTATTTTGGCTGATTTAGGTAAAGTAGCAACATCAACAATTTATCATATTAAAGCGTGTTTATGGGTCCTATTATGTTAGATGTGCTTGGCACATCTTTAACCGCAGAAGACAAAGAGCTTTTGCTACATCCTCTCGTTGGCGGGTTAATATTATTTACTCGTAACTACCAATCGCCAGATCAAATTGCTCAACTCACTTTAGACATTCGAAAAGCAGCTAAAAAAGAATTACTCATTGCCGTCGATCACGAAGGTGGCCGAGTGCAACGTTTTCGGGAGGGGTTTTCTAAAATTCCAGCGATGGGAAATATTTGGAAATTTGCCAACCAAAATTTGGCTATAGCTCAAGAGCTAGCTAAGCAAAGTGCGATATTAATGGCATTAGAGGTTCAAGCTGTAGGTATTGATATTAGCTTCGCACCTATTCTTGATATTGATGATATCAGTGCTGTGATAGGCGATCGCGCCTTCCATAAAAACCCCGAGATAGTGTGTAAACTAGCAAGTGCCTTTGTTGATGGCTTACATCTCGTTGGCATGAAAGCTACAGGTAAACACTTCCCTGGCCATGGCAGTGTTCAAGCGGATTCTCATATTGCTTTACCTATAGACCCACGGTCTCGTGATGAAATATTTTCGTTAGATATGTTACCTTTTAAAAGCTTAATTAATAGCAATAAAGTTGATGCTCTGATGCCTGCTCATGTTATTTTTCCTGAAGTTGATGATGAAGCTGTTGGTTTTTCTCCTTATTGGCTTAAAGAAATTTTACGGAAAGACTTAGCTTTTGACGGTGTTATTTTCAGTGATGATTTATCAATGGAAGGTGCGGCTTGCGTTGGCGGTTATGTTGAACGTGCTGAAGCGGCTCAACAAGCGGGCTGTGACATGTTATTACTGTGTAATAATCGCGATAGCTGTATCGATGTTATTGATAACGCTAATATCAATATTGATGATAAAAGTAATCAACGATTATTACGTTTACTGAAAACATCAACATATAGTTTAAGCGATTTGAATGAAAACGCACGTTGGCAGCATGCCCGCAAAGTACTCGCTGAATACATATAAAGTAATTTTAATGTATATCATCTTAAAATAATAAAAATAGAGAGTTAAATGAAGTTAACTAAACAAAGTTTTATTGTGCTAGCGCCATTGCTAGCCTTTGCGTTTTATTTTTTGTTGTTATGGTTGGGGTTAGCTGAAAAACCAGCAACTGCTGCTGCAATAACATTACTTACCGTTATTTGGTGGGTGAGTGAAGCTATTCCTATTCCGGCTACTTCTTTAGTTCCTTTTGCATTATTACCCATATTCGGCGTTGTTGACCATAAAACTGTTGCCTCTTCATTAGGTAGCCACGTTATTTTATTGCTAATGGGAGCTTTTATGCTGTCAAAAGCGATTGAAAAAAGTGGTGCACACCAAAGACTTGCTGTTTATATGGTCAGGTTGGTAGGTGTATCAAGCGGTAGGCGTTTAGTTTTTGGCTTTATGCTAGCTACAGGCTTGCTCAGCATGTGGATCTCAAACACGGCAACAACCTTGATTATGCTTCCCATTGCATTAGCTATCCTAGCCCATATTGACAATAAAGAACTTAAGGTTGCGCTTATTCTAGGGATTGCTTATGCCGCTTCGGTTGGTGGTATTGGCACGCCGATAGGAACTCCTCCTAATGTCATATTTATGGGGATATATGAAGAACATACTGGCCGTGAATTTAGCTTTTTATCATGGATGAAAATAGGCGTTCCAATTGTTCTGATTGCTTTACCCATTATGGCATGGTGGTTAACGAGAAATGTAAAACTTGAACAAGAAATTAAATTACCTGAGCAAGGTGCATGGAGAAGTGAAGAAAAAAGAACACTTTGGGTATTTGGTTTAACTGCATTGGCATGGATCACTCGTAAAGAACCTTTTGGTGGTTGGAGTGACTTTTTGGATATTCCAATTGCGGGTGATAGTACCGTTGCATTATTCGCGGTGGTATTAATGTTTTTAATACCTAACGGAAAAGGCTCCCGCTTGCTTGATTGGGACACTGCTAAAACAATTCCTTGGGGAATGTTGCTGTTATTCGCTGGTGGTATTGCGATAGCAAAAGGTTTTGTTGCTTCAGGTTTAAGTCAAATACTAGGCGAATGGATGTCATCACTAGCCAATCTCCCTGTAATTTTTATGATACTAACGATTTGTTTAGTGGTAACTTACCTAACAGAAATAACTAGTAATACAGCAACAGCAACCTTACTTATGCCTATTTTAGCGGTAGCTGCAGTATCTGCAGGTTATGACCCTATGGTGTTGATGATACCTGCTGCCATGTGTGCAAGTTGTGCCTTTATGTTGCCTGTTGCAACCGCACCTAATGCGATAGCTTATGGTACTGGAGAGCTTGAAATTAAAGATATGGTGAAGGAAGGGGCAATATTGAGCTTAATATTGTCTGTTTTAATCGCAACGGCGT
>Ga0209291_1000849_pt1 | contig 28741 bp, 27 predicted proteins | sample GOMGulsemesocosm_FD_184633 | JGI IMG/M metagenome (GOLD analysis project Ga0209291, IMG submission 184633) | Methane-oxidizing microbial communities from mesocosms in the Gulf of Mexico - GOM9B Gulf of Mexico (SPAdes) (version 2) | ecosystem: Environmental > Aquatic > Marine > Cold seeps...
GCACCAAAACGGTATCCAAAGTATAATTGAAAATAGGTATTAGAATCTGCTACATTTGTTTCTGGTGTTTTATTATAAGATACTCCTGAAACATTAAATTGCATTCCTGTAAAAATTTTATCAGAATTATATCCCAAATTTAAGCGCCCATCAAAAATAAAGTTCGTGTACGTTTGTTTATTTTCTTGTAATTCTCCCACTTCATTTTCTTTAAAGTTTTTAGCGAATTTAAGTCCAAAACCCGAAGACAACCCTAAAGAAGCGAAGAAATTATGATTTTTACCGAATACAAAATTATGAATATATCCAGCAGTTCCATTCAAATCAAACGTGCTTTCATCGAAAGAAACAAATTCATTTGTAGGATTATTTAACTCTGAATAATAATATGATAAACTTGGCACAAAACTACCAGCACTTTTTATTTGCTTTTGGTTCTGCATTAATAATGCTTTGAAAGAAAAGTTTTCGTTCCACACAAATGATGTTTTACCACCATAGCGTTTCAGACTCAAGTTTTTGAGCTGAATGTATGGGTCAACATTTTTTATCCAATTTTCATCAAAATCCGCAGTGTTTTCAATATAAAATCCTTCAATTTTATTATATTCAAACTCCTGTATAAAGCGTTTTATAAATAAACGCAACTGAATTGAATTAATGTCTGATTCTCCTTTTAATACTTCATCTTCATTATTGTTCAAAAAATTTGGAGAAAACCCAACAGTAACACCTATAAATCTATAGTGAGCTGAAGCTGTCATTCTTACAGATTCATTTGGTTTCAAATCGAAATTTTCGCCTGTTTCACTATTAGCTATTTTATATGAAAACCCTTTAGTGTCAATCCCAATTTTTGTATTTATATTATGTGAGAAATCTTGTACATAACTGCTTTCTTGAGCATTACAAAATGTTACAAAAACCAAGGCGAATATTACTAAAACTGTTCTTTTCATAATACAATTATTGAAGCCACTCTTTAGGGGCCTGCAATACTTTTACTAATCGCTCCTCTTCACTTCCTTCTTCAGCAATATGGTTATAATGCCACTGTACTCTAGGTGGTAAACTCATTAAAATACTTTCAATACGTCCGTTTGTTTTTAACCCGAATAAAGTTCCCTTATCATGAACTAGGTTGAACTCCACATAGCGCCCTCTACGTACTTCTTGCCAATCTTTATTTGCATCGGAATAAGGCATATCTTTTCTACGTTCCAAAATAGGCACATAACTATTCAAAAAACTATTACCGATCTCCGTTACAAAATCATAACGATCTTGCATTGTAAGTGTTTCTGTTTCTTTTAAATAATCGAAAAATAATCCTCCAATTCCTCTTCCTTCATTTCTGTGTGCATTGTAAAAATACTCATCACACCTCTTCTTATACATTGGATAAAACGAATCATCATGTTTATCACACGCGTCTTTACATACTTTATGAAAATGAATTGCATCTTCATCAAATAAATAATATGGTGTTAAATCTTGTCCACCACCAAACCATTGTGTGACAATATTCCCTTCTCCATCATACATCTCAAAATAACGCCAATTAGCATGTACCGTTGGCGCAAATGGATTTTTAGGATGTAGCACCAAACTCAAACCACAGGCAAAAAAGTCGGAGTCCGATACACCAAAGTTTTTCTGCATAGCTTCAGGAAGTTTTCCATGTACAGCAGAAATATTCACTCCTCCTTTTTCAAAAACGTTTCCGTTTTCAATTACACGAGTTCTTCCACCTCCTCCTTCTGGCCTATCCCACAAATCTTCTTGAAAAGTAGCTTTACCATCTATCTCCTCTAATTTCTTACAAATAGTATCTTGTAATTGGTGTATGTATGCTTGAAATTTTTCTTTCATATTAATTTTCTTGATGTACTCTTTTTACGGTTTCTTTAGTTGCAGAAACAACAGATAATGGCAACACTAATAAAACTCCAATAACAGGAATCATCAATAATAGCATAAACACTATTCCGTTCCCTATTGCAATACCTTTATGTTGCTTCACAAAAGTAATACTGTCTTTATAATTATAGTGACGTTCTAATGTGTAATCCATATTTCCAAAACCTGCATAATAGGCTTGGATAAGAAATATTAATCCTGTAAAAACGATTCCTATAACAGGTATTAAACTTAAAAAAAATAATGGGATTATGAACAGAATCTCTTTAAATAGATTTCTTGCATTAATTTTTATAGCTCTAGCCAATGTAATAGAAAACTTAGCATCTGTATGCACATTACCTAAATAATGCTTTTCGATGGCTTCAGAAACTGGACTCATAAATGGTGCCGATAAAGCCATAACCACATGTCGGTAAATTACTAATCCGAATACCACAATTAATGCGCCTCCAATAAAATTACTAATGGTTGAAACAACTTCTTTCCCCCAATCAAAAGCCCACAAACCTGTAAGTTGATCACCTATAGCATCCGATAAAAAATATGCTACGGCAAATACAATTCCAGCTATTGTAACACTAATTAAAACCGGTATTGCAAAATACTTCCAAAGTTTGAGTTTGTTTAACAATTCAAACGCGGAGAAATAGGCTCTAATACCTTCAAATATGTTAGTTACTATTTTCAATCCACATCCCTTTTTTAAAAGTTTTCCCGTCTAAATTATTTTTAAATACAGAGGGAATTGCAATCAACCCTTCTTCTACTGAATTTGTAGGATCAGGTTTATAATAACAAAAATGTAAGTGCGAATCTGTTGAATACCCTACATTTCCTGAAAAACCAATAATAGCTCCTTGCTTTACTTTATCTCCGTTTTTTACAGTAGCTCCCATATGCCTTATATGCACATACTTACTAAATGTACCTAACTGTTCATGATAAATCAAAATGTAATTAGCAAAATCTAACAGTTTTTTATCTGGTGCTCCATCAGAATACTTATCTAAAACTCCTATAACTGTTCCATCATAAACTGCTGAAATTTTTTCTCCAGTTTCCATTTTAAAATCTAAGGCGTATTTAGAATCTGGGTTAGAATGCGAATACTCCCCATTATACCCCTGCATTAGCTTGAATTTTTTTCCTCTTGCAAAAGGTAGTGCAAGCGTACAGTCAATATGTTTCTTATTTAAATCACCATACTTAACCGATACAGAAAGCACATCGTCTAATTTATCATCTGGTAATGAGAACTTATTATAAACCTTCTTCTTAACACTGTCTTTTGGATAGATTAGAATAGAATTCAAGTGATTCGTTTCTAATAACTTTTGCAATGAATCGTTTATGGAAGTAATACAAAAACGTAAAGGACTAGCGGTTGTGTTTTTTATATCAAACACAATACTGTCCTTTACTATGGTTCTTTTAAAATCTACATTAGATCCGTAGTATTTATTTTTTGGAACACGAACACTGTTACAAGCAATAAATAATACAAGAATACCTAAACTGTATTTTAATAGTTTACTTATGATGCTTCATATTCTTTTACCGCATCAATAAATGCTTTTGCATTATCTAAAGGAACATTTGGCAGGATACCATGTCCAAGATTTACAATATATTTATCCTTCCCAAAATCATTAATCATTTGAGTTACCATCTTTTTAATTACAGCAGGTGGTGAGAATAAACGTGTAGGATCAAAATTCCCTTGTAAGGTCATATTCCCTCCAGTTAAGTAACGTGCGTTTTTAGCAGTGATTGTCCAATCTACTCCTAAAGCAGACGCATTAGATTTTGACATTTCATCTAAAGCGAACCAACATCCTTTTCCGAATGCAATTACTGGGGCATCATCTTTTAATGCTTCTATAATTTGATTGATGTATTGCCATGAAAACTCTTGATAATCTACTGGAGATAACATTCCTCCCCATGAATCAAATATTTGTACTGCATTTACCCCTGCAGCAACTTTCGCTTTTAAGTAAGCAATTGTAGTATCAGTAATTTTTTGTAGCAATGTGTGAGCAGCAACTGGGTTTGTAAAACAAAACTCCTTTGCTTTATCGAAGTTTTTACTTCCTTGCCCTTGTACACAGTAACATAAAATTGTCCAAGGTGAACCAGCAAACCCGATTAACGGCACTTCGTTGTTTAATTTTTCTTTAGTAGCTTTAATCCCTTCCATAACGTACCCTAATGCATCGTTCACATCTGGAACAATTACATTATTTACATCATTTAAATTACGAATAGGATTTGGTAAATATGGTCCAAAATCTGGCTTCATTTCGACCTCAATATTCATTGCTTGAGGAATAACCAATATGTCTGAAAACAATATAGCAGCATCCATACCGTATCTACGGATTGGTTGTACCGTAATTTCAGAAGCCAATTCTGGTATTTGACAACGGGTGAAAAAATCGTATTTTTTCTTTAACTCCATAAATTCTGGCAAATATCTACCTGCTTGACGCATCATCCAAACTGGTGGTCTATCTACTGTTTCTCCTTTTAAAGCCCTTAAAAATAAATCGTTTTTTATCATCGTGTATCGTTGCTAATTATTAAGAAATATTGAAGTAACAAAGATACCCTAATTGCGCTTTTAAACCATGTTTTTCTCTTTGAAATTTTATTCAAACACTCCAAGTATTGAACCCTTTAAAAATGTATATTTGTTAATTCGGTGTACGTTTAGGAAAATTCGTTAGCACAAGTAATAAAACCCTTTGATGGGTTGAAACAAGATTTACATTTTATGAGTACAATAGATATAGTTATAGGAGCATTATTAGTTTTTGGATTGGTACGCGGTTTTATGAAGGGGTTATTTGTAGAAGTAGCTTCTATTATTGCATTAATTGCCGGTGTTTATGGAGCAATTCATTTTTCGCATTATGTAGCTACCAAATTAGACGAAAGTGTTGATTGGGATCAGAACTATATTAATGTAGTTGCATTTGCTATAACTTTCTTCGTGATAATAGTAATCGTTTCATTAGCAGGAAAAGCGTTTACCAAACTAGCTGACTTTGCCTCATTAGGAATACTAAACAAGTTGTTAGGTGGTGTTTTTGGCGCCTTGAAGTTTGGACTAATTGCAAGTGTACTACTTATTGTTTTTTCTCATGCCAACAGTACTATTGAATTTATACAACCTGAAAAATTAGAAAAATCTGTATTATATAAACCTGTAAAAGGATTGGCTACAATTATTTTTCCGGATATCATCAAACAAGAGGAAGAATTACGCGAGGAATTGATTGGGAGTTAATTTTAGTAACTAAATATATCTTTTAAAATTTAAGAATGAAGAATTTATTCCTAAAAACATATCTGCTTTTTATTTTCATAAATACTTATAGTCAAAATAAGATTGATTCAGGAATATACTGGTCCGAAGACAAATTAAGTTCTATCACTTTATTAAAAAATAATCAGTTCGGATATACTTCTTTCCACGGCACATCCCCATATCTTTACAAGGAAAAAAGAAAAAAAGAGAATTATAAAAGAAAAATGTGTGGCACAATACATTTTTCAGTTAATGAACAAGGAACAGGAACTTATTCTATAAATAAAAACAATCTTTTATTAAATTTCATTAAAACAAGTCACGCTGTTGACAGCATTTCTTTTAAGAAAACTAAAAAACAGACTAAGGAAATATCAATAAAATTAAAGATTAAATCTTATTTCTACAGAGAGACTTTTGATAATTTTATCGGAATTGGGACAGATATAAAATCTAAAGATGGTACAATTGATTTAAATACTCAGTTTGAAAATTACATTGTTTTTAATCTCAATAGAAATCAAATTCCTATGGAAATAACTATTAATAATAATTATTCTTTTATTATTAAGAAAAAATATAGTCAAGAAATAACCCTATTTTATAATGACTTTAAGATGATGTCGACAGGTGACATTGATAATAAAATATATGATTTAAAAAAATTAACAAAAGAAGGCACAAAAAATAATTTACAGCAACCCTTCAACATCAGTCCATCACTGTAATACTTCCTCCCAATACTTTCTTCGTATCAGCTAATTTTGGGTGACCGTAAATTTGAATTACTCCACCGGCCTTTACTGTTGCTTTCGCTATTTCAGTGGCATACACTTTAGCAGAACCTCCTGCACTTACTGAAACTTTTGTTTGTTCCGTAATACATTCTTGAGCCTTATATACTCCACCAGAGTTCACAACAACATCTTGATTTTTTGCTTTACCTGAAAGTGTAATAATACTTCCTGAAACTACTCGTGAGTTTATTCTTTGTGCGTCAACTTCTAATCTAATTATCGCTCCTTCTTGAGCTCTAACTTCTAAGTCCAATTCTTTTATAATTTCATCAGAAAAAATAAAAGACCCTTCGTTGGCATCAATCAAATTCAATTCTTTATAAAACAATACTACTTTAGTTTCATATACCGTTGAAGTTTTTGGTAGGTTAAACCTTATTTTCAGCAAACCGTTTTTGTTTACTATTTCAACATCATTTTTATGAACGCCAGAAATGACCGCTTTATTATTATCGGACTTCACTAATTCTACTGATAAACCATCAAACGTTTTTAGCTGGCTGAATTGCCCTAAGTCTTTTTCAATATTTTGAGAAAAACTAATTAATGAAAATGCTACTGCTAGTGAAAATATAAATTGTCTCATGGCTTGTCTTTTTATTTAAACGAATATATGATTTGTTTTATAACAAATAACATGCCTTAATTACTTTGCTTTTAAAAAAAAAACCAACAACAAATATGTTGTTGGTTTTTAACTAATCATAATTATTCTTTTATAATTTCTTAATATCTTTTGAAATAATCCATCCAACAGAACCGTTGGTTAATTTAATTTTTGTCCACCCCTCAAAATCTTCAAACACGTTAACTTTCGTTCCTTCATGTAATTGAAAAGCTTCATCGCTATTAAATTTAGGTTCAGACTTTACTTGGGATTCTTTTGCAAAAACAATAGCATATTTTTCATTAATAGTTGTAGCTTCTTGCTGGTATGCAAAAGCAACCGAAAGAACTGAAAAGAATAACCCTAACAATGATACTATAAAAAATAAGCGCTTTCTATTCGTAAATTTTGACTGACTATACCCAACAAAAGTTAGCACAAAAAGCACCATGAATACTATTGCTAAAACCGCCCATGTGTCAAATGACAACATGTTAATTATAGATGAAAATATTTTTGAAAACCCTGTAGTTGGTATCACATCAATTTTATCAATTCGCATATTATTTGCGAAAGCCAAATTGGTCAACACATCTTCATTATCAGGCTCCAATTGTAATGCTTTTTCGTAATAATACACACTCTCCGCTATTTGATTTAGTTTATAATGTGCGTTTGCTAAATTAAAATACAAGGAAGCTGAATGATTCTTTGTACTCAATAATTGTTGATACACCTGAATAGCATCACTATATTTCTCGCTATTGTACAAACCATTTGCTTTTTCAAAAAGCTGTTCGTTTTGGGCAAAACCAAAACTTGTGATTAATAGTAGTATGTATATTATGTTTTTCATAATGTATTACTTGTTGCTATAACTAAACTGCTTTATCAATTTCTGAAATTACATGTACTGCCTTATCGTAATCTTGCTGCATTGCATCACTACTTATTGGAGTAAAACGTGCTAAATCACACCCTTCTATTAAACTCACAAAATTTTCAGTTGTATCAATACTAATTGCATTTTTCTCAAACACAGTTGCTATTTTTTCCTTACTAAATTCAGTAGTTTCAATTTGTAATTTCGCTTTTAAATAATTGTGTAACGATTTATGTAACGATTCATAAAACGCATCTTTATTATTTAAATTTTTCTTTGCTTCAGACAAGAATTTCTTTGCTAATTTATCAGCTTTTCTAATCTTATTCCCTTTAACATCATTCGCAATTAGTGCTCTCTTCTTTTGAAACAACAACACTACAGGAATTACCAACAATGGTAACAATAATAAACACCAAAATAATGTAGACTTGAAGAACTGTGTTGTATGAGTTGAAACTAGATTTGAATTGGTGTGAAACGATCTGAATTGATTATTCTTACCAACAACATTCTGCTGAGTAACAACTGTATTGCTTACTTGACTTGTAGCATCCGTATTTGTCGGACCTGTTAACACCTCAACAATATGTTCCAATGAACTCAAAGTATGATAACTAGCTGTTTTAGGGTTAAAATAACTAAACTCTAATTTTGACACAGGGTAATTTCCTTTATACTGTGGTACTATGGTATAAGTGTCACTAATTGCCCCTCCCATGCCCGCTAAATTGGTACGGACATTTTCTTTATGTTCTGGCTCATATACTTCTAGTGAACTTGGTACCACCAATTTTGGTAATTCAAATAATTTCAAGTTTCCTCGCCCACTTACTTTTACGGTAGCCTGTAGTGATTCTCCTGATTTTAACGCTGTTTTATTAGCTGTTACATCAAACTCAAACTCTCCTACTGCACCAGTAAAACTTGCTGGCTTACCTGCTTCTGGAAGTGGTTTTACATTTATTGTTCTATTTCCAGCTGCAACCTTCTGATGTACCGATTGGTATTGCCTACCTCCAAAGAAATCTCTTCTATTTGTAGGTACATTTACAACAACATCCAAAGTTAATGGTTCTATTGCTAATTTTCCTGTTTTCTGAGGTAACAAAACTGATTTACGTAAAACCACAAACTTATAATCTTGTCCTTTATACGTTCCTTGTTCAATTTTAAACTGTTTGATATCAATATTCTGACTCCAGAAATCTGCAAACTTCGGGTTATCTATAGGATTAAAATTACTTACGTTTACTGAAGGTCCTACATATAACTTATACTTTATCGTGATTGCTTCATTCAAATAAGGAGATAGATTAGATATTTCCGCTACTAAATGAATATTCTCCTGAGCTACATAATCAGGATCGTTCGGATCTTTTGGTTTTGCAATTGCTGCAACGACTTCTACAGCTACAGGAATTGTTTTATAAGTTTCATCCTCAATAACAATCTTAGCTTGTTTAATAGTAAATTTACCTCTTTTTGTAGGAGATAAAATATACGTATACGTTTTTGAAAAAGATCGTTTCCCGTTAATCCACGAATGACTAACCGATTGACTTGGACCACCAACAACAGTAAACCCAGTAAAAGCAGGTGGAGAAAAATTATCTCCTTCACTATTCATTACAAAATCTACACGAAGTCGTTCATTAATCCCTAACTTCTTTTTACTCACTTTTGTTGTAAACTCAACTTGAGCAGAAAGCAATTGAGTAATCAAAAGCAATAAAAATAATATGTATGTTTTTAATTTCATCTACGTTTTTAGTTTGTGAGTTTAAATGTTGATGAGTCTAGTTTTAAAACTGACGCTCAAAATCAACACCCCCCTTTATCCTAACCCACTCCAACTGGAGAAGGAACTCATTTATTTATTTTCAATATTAAAGAAAATATTCTTAACTAAATCAATAATCGTCAATCTAAAATCTAAATTAATATTACCAATCTTTTTCATTTTTTATAGGAACACCTTTTTGCTTTTTAGCATTCATTTTTTCTTGTAATTTCTTTTCTTGATTATTCATTGCCTCTAACAGACTTTGTACTTGCTGAGGAGATAATTGTCCTTTTTTAGGTTTAGGCTTTTCTTGTTTTTTATTATCAGACTGATCTTGTTTCTTATCATTCTGTTTATCTTTTTTTTCATCTTCCTTACCCTTATCATCTTCCTCTTTATCCTTCTTATCCTTATCGTCTTTGTCGTCCTTATCTTTCTTCTCGTCCTCTTTTCCTTTATCGTCTTTCTTGTCAGAGTCCTTATCTTTTTTGTCTTTATTATCTTTATTATCTTTTTTGTCCTTGTTTTTATCCTTATTTTTCTCGTCTTCCTTATCTTTTTCTTCTTTCTTTTTTTTAGCGAATGCTAAATTATAACGAGACTCATTATCCTTAGGATTATTACGCAATGCATTTTTATATGCTTCAATTGCATTATCATATTTCTTCTGCTGCATAAAGCTATTCCCCATATTATGGAATGCTTTATGTTTTCCTAATTTAGTTTCTGCTACTTTTCCAGCTTCCTCATAACGTGCTAATGCTTCATTAGTCTTCTTATTCTTAAAGTAAGCATTTCCTAAATTATATTTTGAAACTGAATTTGTAGGGTTTTCAGAAATAGCATTACGATACTCTGCTTCAGCATTCACAAAGTTATTTTCTTGCAATTCCTTATTTCCTTGATAAATATATTTTTCATCCTGAGGCTTCTCTTTTTCTTGTGCAAAAACTGAATAGCCTATTAATACGAATATGTATAGTAAATTTTTCATCTTCTATTTTTCATTAAAAAGATTCAATTGCTTGATCCATTTTGTTTTCTTTTCCGACACTAATACATCTATAAACAAAAAGAATAATCCGAAACCTAAAAACCATTGAAACTGATGATCAAAATCAGTGTATTGTTTTGTTTCAAATTCCTTCTTATCCATTGCTAACAACCTCTTTTTAACCTCGTCAACTACTTTTTGTGTATTAGATCCGTTTAAGTAAAATCCGTTTGTAGTTGTAGCTATTTCTCTTAAAACAGTTTCATTTAATTTGGTAATTACCGTTTCTCCATGCTGATCTTTCTTGTAACTTTCAATTATTCCGTTACGTTTAGTTGGTATTGGACCACCTTCAGGTTTACCTACACCAATTGTAAAAATTTTAATCCCTTTCTCGGTGGCTAATTGAGCTGCTGAAATTGCATTATCACTATGATCTTCTCCATCAGAGATAATTACTAATATCCTGTTCGTTTGCTCTTCATCATTAAAATAAGTAGTCGCCATTTCAATAGCGTCAGCTATTGCAGTCCCTTGAGAAGACAACATATCTGTATTCATGTTTTGTAAAAACATTTTTGCAGAAGCATAATCTGTAGTAATTGGCAATTGTGGGTAAGCTTGACCTGCATAAGCAATAATCCCTATTCTATCACTTGCTAAATTATTGATGACCTGCGTTACCAATTGCTTTGATTTCTCTATCCTATTTGGCGCAATATCTTCTGCCAACATACTTTTAGAAACATCTACAGCAAAGACAATATCTACTCCTTCACGCTTTACCGTTTCTAGTTTTGTACCGAATTTAGGATTCACCAATCCTATTGCAAAACAGGCAATTGCTAATGACCATAATACTACTTTAAAGACTAGTTTAAAAACTGATTTTTCAGGTGTTAAACGCTGCAATAATCTATGATCAGCAAATTGCTTTTGTTTATTTTTCCTCCAAATAGAAAGCATCAGAAATGCAACTACCAATATTGGTATTACAATTAAAACATAGAAATATATTTTCTCTTCTAACTCAAACATTTACTTTTATTTTATGTTTTCAGCGATGTACTCACTAATAAAATCATTAACTTTTAGAGATACACCATCAGTTTCTACCCATGTATGCAAATGCCCTAAATAATCCATTCCTAAATAATTTGCACTTTGTACAAAAGGCATTTCAAAACCTTCAAAAATCTCACTATCAGATCCGCAACTAACAATTCCCATTTGTTTATCTCTCAGCATTCTTCCAAACTCTTTTTCATGAAATAGGAAGTCAGAAATTCTATCTAAAAACACCTTAAGTATTCCACTCATAGTATACCAATAAATTGGTGTAGCAAATAGAATTACATCATAATTTTCAGCAATCTCTTTAAATAATAAATTAAAATCATCATTCTTGTTTTTAAACTCATAATCAAAATGATTGATTTCTTTTGTTCTTAAATCAACCACATCAAATTGAGTTTGTGACTTTATAATGCGAACTATTTTAGAAGTATCTCCTTGACTTCTTGCACTTGCTTGTATGATAACTCCTTTTTTCAAATTATATAAAGCTTCTAAATACAGTGAATCTTAACAACAACTCAAACAAAAACATTCCTAAGCCAAACAATACAAAAATTCGAAATTTTTCATCGTAGTTATAAAACTTAAACTCTTCTACTTCTGTTTTCTCTAACTTATTAATTTCAGCATATATTTCCTGCAACTTCTTATTATTAGTCGCTCTGAAATATTTACCATTAGTTGACTTCGCAATTTCTTTTAATAACTTCTCATCAATTTCAACCTTAACCCTGTCGAAAACAAAACTTCCGTTTGACCTCAAACCAACTGGAGATAATGCAGTACCATTAGTACCCAAGCCAATTGTATATACTTTAATACCGAAATTTAATGCTAACTCACTTGCAATTTTAGGGTCTATCGTTCCAGCATTGTTCACACCATCCGTTAATAGAATAATTACTTTACTTTTTGCCTTACTATCTTTTAGCCTGTTCACTGAAGTAGCTAATCCCATTCCAATAGCCGTACCTCCAGATACTCTACTGTCGTATCTTACCTCACTTAAAGAACCTAATACAATACTTTTATCGCTGGTAATTGGTGTTTTAGTATAGCTTTCCCCAGCATACAACACCAAACCAATCCTGTCACTCGGACGACCTTTGATAAACTTAGCTGCTACCTTTTTTAAGGCATCCAATCTATTTGGCTTTAAATCTTTCGCTAGCATACTTGCCGAAATATCAATTGCCATAACAATATCAATTCCTTTATTTGTTTTTGTTCTAGAAGAAATATCAACTGTTCTTGGTCTTGCTAAAGCTACAATGATAGCCGCTATTGCTAACAACCTTAACAATAACAATACTGGTTTTAACTTAGGTAGTAATGAGTTATCTTGAAAACCTTTTAAGCTACTAATTTGTAACGTTGCAACTTGTTTTTTTCGTTTAAAAACAAACCACAGTATTGCTAATGGCAAAAGTATAAACAACCAAAAGCATTCCGGATTTACATATTCATAGTTCCAAAACATTATTCTTCAGTTTTTTTAAGTTCAGCAGAATCCATCACTTTCTTCACAATTTTTTCAGCATACTTATCATCTTCTTGATAAAACACAATTATTTGCTGTAATGCGCTTCCTTGTTGAAAAGTTATAATTTCATAATTTGTAGATACTATTCTACTCGTTACTGGATTCTTCATATTTAACGAACCAAAAGCTTTCATTCCGTTTAAATCACCTCCTGAATATTCCTCTTGTTTCACTATTAAATCAGTTGCTCCTTGCTGTGTTAATCGCTGCAACGTCATTTCGTTTACTTGTTCTAAATCTATTTTTTGTTCTTCGTCTTCTTCCGAATCACTATTCATTTGTCCTAAAGCAGCTTGAGGCGTTTCTGGAATTTGCGTAGTATTCAATACCAAGGCAAAATTACCCGTCATACTTCCGTATGCAAAACTTTGTGTATTCATTGCCTCTAATTGTTCATCAGAAACACGTTTCAATACTTTTGGAGTAGTTACCACTATTGCAGGATCACCGTAAGCACTACGAATCCACTTCCCTTCTAACAACTCTTTAGTTGGGTGACCAAAAACTTCATCTTTTAACTCAGAAAATCCGTATTTAACTCCTAATCCTACAATTGTAAATAGTATTATAGCAACACCTGTTATTGATGCATAAATAATCTTCTTACGTTTCTTCTTACCCTCCTGTGCTATCCTATACTGTTCATTCAACAATAACTCCTCCTCTGTTGGCTCAGGAATTGCTTGTTTTGTTTCATGAAGCATTTTTTCAATCGTATTTCTATCTACTCTAGCGGTTCCTTCATCTGGTTGAGATTTTGCAAACTTTACCAAATCTGAAGTTTTTAACACACTACTTAACTCTGTAATTGCTTCTTTAGAAATTGGTAATTTACCTGAATCTCTCAACAATTCTAATTGTTCAATTAATTCATCCGAAGTACTTTCTAATGCATTGTCATATACCTTTTTATCAAGATATTTTTTCAATACATCCGTCAATTCAGAATAGTATTTTTTGTATTCATTAGCAGCTAACAATCCTTCAGTATCTAATTGCGCTAAATGCTGTATTGCTTCTTCGAAAGGAGCTAACTTATTTTCCGTTGCTCTTTCTGCTTTAGTTTTTCTAAAGAATAAAAAGTATAACAAAACCCCTAATAGTAATAGCCCAAGTACAACATAGACAATCCACATTGGAAATCCTTCAGATGGTTTCTCTACATCAATAACAGGCTTTATATCGAATAACTTTTGCTTCGTAGTGTCTACAACAACATCTCTTACCTCTACCAATAAGGAGTCCGTAATGAATGGTTTACTATTTATGATAATTTTTTGTTGTGGAATCGTGTAATGACCAGAATCAAATTGTGTTAATCCATATTCTTTATTCAGAATATATTTCGATTTATTTCTAAGTGTATCTATTTTATACGACTCAATAACTTCCATTAACCCAAGTGATTTTGCCTCAGGAAAAACTACCAAATCAATCGTATCAACTTCAACCGACAACTTTAGCTTTAATTCTTCTCCAATTTGAATTGAAGTAGTATCTATTACCGCGGTTACTTGTTGTGCGAAAGATACACTTACAAAAAGAATAAAAAACAAAGAGCCAAGAAAAAAGACTTGTTGTCTTTTCCTTCTTAGTTTGCCTTTAATTTCTTTTACCATACTATTATTATCCATCAATCATAATTCTTTTTATCCTCTATTTTTAAAATAGCCTAATAACTTTTTTGCATAATCCTCATCAACACGAGTAGCCAATGCTCCAGAACCACTTTTTCTAAATGATTCTTCAAAATAAGTAGCTTTTTCTCTATAAAACTTAGCGTAATTGGTTCTTACTTTTTTAGAAGCCGTATTGATTACTTGTACCTGACCGGTTTCTTCATCTTTCATTTGAACCAATCCTAAATTAGGAATTGTCTCTTCTTGTCTATCATAAATTCTAATCCCCGTAATATCATGTTTTCGGCCAACTATCTTTAATGTCTGATCATAATCATCAACAACAAAATCAGATAGCACAAATGTTATGGCTTTCTTTTTCATTACACTTGACAAAAACTTAAAAGCAGCTCCAATATCTGTTTCCTTGCTTTTCGGTTTAAACTCGATCAATTCTCTAATAATACGTAAAACATGCGATCGCCCCTTTTTAGGTGGAATAAACAATTCTATTTGATCAGAAAATAATATCAACCCTATTTTATCATTGTTCTGCATTGCTGAAAAGGCTAATGTTGCAGATATTTCTGTAGCCATTTCATCCTTAAACTGATTTTGAGTTCCAAAAAATTTAGATCCCGAAACATCAACCATTAACATCATGGTTAGCTCACGTTCTTCTTCAAAAACTTTAATATGCGGCTCATTACAACGAGCCGTTACATTCCAATCGATGGCGCGAACATCATCGCCATATTGATATTGACGTACCTCGGAAAAAGTCATACCACGCCCTTTAAAGGTAGAATGGTACTCTCCTCCAAAAACATGATCGCTTAATCGTCGAGTTTTAATCTCGATTTTACGAACCTTTTTAAGTAACTCTTTTGTATCCATGTGAATTCTTGATTAATTGATTAATTGTAACAGTTTTTGAAAACCGTTATTCTTAAAACATTAATCTTTATGGCACTTCTATTTGATTTACAATTTTAGTGATAATTTGCTCTGAAGTAATATTTTCAGCTTCTGCTTCGTAAGTAATTCCTATTCTATGACGTAATACATCCGTTACAACAGCACGAACATCTTCAGGTATTACATACCCTCTACGTTTAATAAAAGCATAACATTTTGCCGCCATTGCCAAGTTGATACTTCCACGAGGAGATGCACCAAAATTCATTAAAGGTTTTAATTCTGCTAAACCATATTTTTCAGGATAACGCGTTGCAAAAATGATGTCCAAGATATATTTCTCAATCTTTTCATCCATATACACTTCACGAACAGCCACTTGTGCTTTTTTAATTTGATCAACAGATACAACTTCACTCACTTCTGCATAACTCCCTCTAAGATTGTCACGCATTATTTGCTGTTCATCTTCCAATTTCGGGTAATCAATTACCACTTTAAGCATGAATCTATCCATTTGTGCTTCTGGTAACGGATATGTTCCTTCTTGCTCAACAGGGTTTTGAGTAGCCATTACCAAGAATGGCTTATCCAAGTTAAATGTTGTATCGCCAATTGTAACCTGCTTTTCTTGCATCGCTTCCAATAAAGCTGATTGTACTTTTGCTGGCGCACGATTAATCTCATCCGCTAATACAAAATTTGCAAAAACAGGCCCTTTCTTTATCGTGAATTCGTTTTCCTTAATATTGTATATCATTGTTCCAACAACATCTGCTGGCAATAAATCTGGTGTAAACTGAATTCTACTAAAACTCCCTTTTACTGCTTTTGACAATGTATTTATAGCAAGTGTTTTTGCCAACCCTGGAACTCCTTCTAATAAAATGTGTCCTTGACCTAAAAGACCAATTAACAATCGCTCAATCATGTACTTTTGTCCAACGATAACTTTACCCATTTCCATAACAAGTAAATCTACAAATGCACTCTCTTTTTCTATTTTTTCGTTAATCGATTTAATATCGATAGTCGCCGTTTGTCCTTCCATTTATTTAAAAATTTAATACCGTGAAAATACTATTCGTAATTGAATGGTGCAAATTGAATATTTTACTTCAATATCCTTGTTAAAAATTGGTTAAAAATGAATAACTTTAAGAAAATTTAGCACTTTAACCATCATAAAACCCAATAGTTGACCCATAAATTGAATGATTAATAAACGACTCCTCATAAAACGCTTGCTCACTTACAATGATGAAAATAGTTTTTATGACAAAAAACGTCAACTAAACCTACATTCAAAAGAAGGGAAAGGTAAATTCTTAAAGCATATATGTGCTTTAACAAACGCAAATCCAAACAACAACTCTTACATTGTTGTTGGCGTTGAAGACGAAAATAATACTCTAACTGGTGTTGATTTTTTTGACGATAGCAAGATTCAAAATTTAATAAACGCTTATTTACACAATCCTCCTTCTATTTTATACGAAAACATTCCCTTCCCCAAACTTGCTAAAAATAAGGTTATAGGATTAGTAACTATAAAACACAAGGAAAACCCAAGCATATCATCTTTTAAAAAAACAATTTATAAGTATTTTAGAGGATTTACGTACAAGAGAATTGGTAGTAACTCTACATTAATGATCACTGACTTCAACTTAAAAAACATCAACTCACAAATCGTTTCTGACATTGAAATTAGTGCTAAAAACAACATAAAACATACCCTAGATGCTGTTGCTGATTTTATGAAAAGTCACAAAAACAGAACAGCTGAATATATTGTGTTTAAAGAGCAGTTTGTCCTCTGTTGGTCTGGCATCAAAAAAGAGATTGGAAATTCAACCTACTTCTCAAGAGTCTCTATCGAAATGGTGACTGAACAGGTTAAACTATTTTACTCTGCTTTAGACGAAGTAGACATTCACTACAATGAAAATTCTTTTATTATTACAGAGTATATCACTTTAGGAATTCATAATGATTTAAAGCGATACCCGCTTGAAAAAAGAATCATACATTTTTCTAATAATGGTAATTACAAAATAGCTTCAGAGCTTATTTTCGATCCACCTTTATATGACAAAAAAACCTTGTTTCACATCTATAACTCCAATACTGCTTTATTGGATAAAATCAACAAAAATAGTGTGTTAAATGAGCAAGATAAAATTGATATTTTAAACCTACCTGCATCCTATTTGATATTAAAACTAAACGGTTTTAAAGATGCCAAACAAAAACTAAATAGCATCAAGTGGTATTTCAAAAAAAACTCAGAGGAATTGTATCAAGAATACAAAGAAGTACTTCGGGTTTTGCGAAAAATAAAATACCAATGACAAAAAAAAGCTCGATGTTAACATCAAGCCTTTTAATATCTATTCTATTTTAATCTACTAATCTAAGTAGTAAACATAACCAAAGTTAAACCATACATTCCAGTCGTTAAACTTATCAGATGGTGCATTATGATCTAAACCATCAGCAAAATCAGTAAAATAATATTGCCATCTTAAATCTATCATTAAATCTGATAAAGGAGTCAATTTATATCTAGTACCAATACTCCACACTAAAGACCATGAAGAGAAACCTTCGTTAGTTGAAGATTCTGGTAAAAATATTGCATTATTTACATACCCTCCATTATCTGGATCTGTATTTAAAGTTGCATTAGCTTCCGCTGTATTCAACTCACTTAAATCTTGAGCTGATTTTGGAGACATACTATTGTAATGAGCTCCTAAACTAATAAACGGGGCAAAAGTATATCCACCAGCTGAAAAATCACGAATACTGTATGGAAAATATTCTAATTGAGAACCTAAATCAAAAACATTCGCTTCACCTGACATCCCTCTTAACCTTCTTGCAGTAGCAGATGTTTTATCTGGGCTTACCCATTCACCAAAATGTTCTAATGCCGTTTTATTATAAGAAATTTCGTTTCTTAATTTGAAATGATCATTAAAAAATGAATCCTTAGTATAACAATTACAATCAGCTCTATAAGCAAAATTGATATAATGTATTATTCCAATTCCAAAACCAGTATTACCTTTATTTGTTTCAAAATCTGATCTAACCCCATAATCTGATTGAAAAGCTACAGGACCTGTAATAGCTCCAATTTCGTGTGAAAACCCTAATTGAGCCATCAGAGTTTGAGCCGAAAAACCAATTAACATTAACAATAAAAGATTCTTTTTAATCATGCTAGTTATCTTATTACTTTAAAAAACAAATATATAAAAACTGTATTAACTAAAAAATTAAATACCACTATGTTTAAAAAAAGCACTAAATAACACTTAATTATATTCAACATATTATGAATATCTGTATATTTGCGAGACTTTTAAATCTTTTTACATTAAGAATTAATCATACCATAATGAAAGATAGTATCAAAAATTTCATCAACGTTGTTGAAAAAAGAAACCCGAACGAACCAGAATTCTTACAAGCTGTAACTGAAGTTGCAGAAACTGTAATCCCTTTTATTGAGAAAAATCCTCAATATGACCAAGGAAAATTATTAGAACGAATGACTGAACCTGAAAGAGTGTTGTTATTCCGTGTCCCTTGGGTAGATGACAGTGGAGAAGTACAAATAAATAAAGGATATAGAATTGAAATGAACTCTGCAATTGGACCTTACAAAGGAGGATTGCGTTTTCACCCATCAGTAAACTTAAGTATTTTAAAATTCTTAGCTTTTGAGCAAGTTTTCAAAAACAGTTTAACTACATTACCTATGGGTGGTGGAAAAGGTGGATCAGATTTCAATCCTAAAGGAAAAACTGATGCTGAAGTAATGCGTTTTTGCCAAAGCTTCATGACTGAATTATCAAGACATATTGGACCTAATACTGATGTACCTGCTGGTGATATTGGTGTTGGAGGAAGAGAAATCGGATATATGTTTGGTCAATATAAAAGATTACGAAATGAATTTACTGGAGTATTAACTGGAAAAGGAATGTCTTTCGGAGGTTCATTAATTCGTCCAGAAGCTACAGGATACGGTGACGTATATTTCGCACAAAGTATGTTAGCTACAAGAGGTGATTCTTTTACAGGAAAAATTGTAGCTGTTTCAGGTGCTGGAAATGTTGCTCAATATGCAACTGAAAAAGTTACAGAATTAGGAGGGAAAGTTGTTACTTTATCTGATTCTTCAGGGTACATTTATGATGCAGATGGTATTGATGCTGATAAATTAGCATTTGTAATGGAGTTGAAAAACGTAAAACGAGGAAGGATTAGTGAATATGTTGAAGAATACCCTTCAGCTAAATTCTTTAAAGGAGAACGTCCTTGGTCAGTTAAATGTGATGTAGCATTACCATGCGCTACTCAAAATGAATTAAACGAAGAAGAAGCTAAAACTTTAGTAGCAAACGGATGTATTTGTGTTGCAGAAGGAGCTAACATGCCTACTACACCAGAAGCAATAGAAGTATTACAAAAAGCAAAAGTATTATTCGCACCTGGAAAAGCTAGTAATGCTGGAGGTGTTGCAACTTCAGGTTTAGAAATGTCACAAAACTCTTTACGTTTTAACTGGACTAGAGAAGAGGTTGATGCTAAATTAAAAACTATAATGAAAGATATTCATGAATCTTGTGTTACTTACGGTACTCAAGAAGACGGATATATCGATTATGTAAAAGGAGCTAACGTAGCTGGTTTTGTTAAAGTTGCTGATGCAATGATGGCACAAGGTATCGTTTAAAAAAACCTTAAAATATTTTTAAAAAGCCTTCTTAAAAGAAGGCTTTTTTTATGAACATATATAAGATTTCGCTCTACTTATCGTTAAAATGAATATATTTGAATTATTGTTTTTATAAAATCTATCTAATGAATTTTAAGTTTCTATACCTATCTCTAATTTTTAGCTCTTTAATTTTTTCACAAGATTATTCTGGGCAATGGGAAGGGCACTATTCGTATTTGAATATTACAGGTATAGCTCACGATGAAAATAACATTCTTGCAGCTGCAGAAAATGCAATTTTTAAATACAATCCGACTACCCAAGAAAATAGTAATACATCAACAATACATGGATTGACTGGTGAATCAATATCTTACTATTACTATAGTGATATATATGCTACCTCAGTAATTGGATATGATAATGGATTAGTAGAAATTGTTACCCCTGACAAAGTTATCACAGTAGTAGACATTTTAAACAAACCGAGTATTCCACCAAACATTAAAAGAATAAATCATATCTATGAATTTAATGGCTTAGTTTATATTTCGTGTGATTTTGGAATTAGCACATACAGCTTAGATAACTTAGAGTTTGAAGAAAGTTATTTTATAGGGAATGCTGGTGGGCAAATTTCTGTAAAACAAACAACCGTAAAAGATCAATTTATATATGCCGCAACTACTGAAGGTATAAAAAGAGCAGAACACGCCGATTCAAACATTATAGACTTTTCTTTATGGGAAACACTACCTACAACAATAACTAATTGGAAAAGTATTGTTACTTTCAATGATAATATTTACGCTATAGATTACGCAAATTCATTATATTATGAATTTAACGGATCAACATTTAACAACCAATATAACCTTACCAATCTTGTATTAGATCATAGGGTTAGTAATGGGAAAATGTTAATCACTAGAGAAATACAAACAGAGGTTTACGACCCACCATTCAATAATATTCTAACCATAGATAACCAACCTGAATATGGATCTAATTTTACTGTTTCAACACTTACTAACAATAAAGTTTTCATAGGAACAAAAAGCGATGGGATTTTAAGCTTTAACCTCTCGGATGGAACATTAAACCAACAAATAAAACCAAATGGCCCAACTGAAAATAACGCATTTTCTATCACTGCTACCAAAAGTGAAGTCTGGACAGTTTATGGTGATCATTCGCCTTCAGGAAATGCTTTCCCAGTAACAACAAAGGGCTTTAGTCATTTAAAAAACAACGTATGGCTTAACACACCATACAGTAGTGTACTTGGAGCTGCAAACCTTGTAGATGTATCAGTAAACCCATTTAACCAAAATCAAGTATTCATCTCTTCTTTTTTTCATGGGGTTATTGAAGTAATCAATGATATACCAACCACACTTTACAACGAAACAAATACCGACATAGAACTTTGGAATAACAGGATTCAAACTGGAAAATCTACATTTGACAAAGACGGTATACTTTGGTTTACAACTGTTAGACTTGACAAAGGACTACGAAGTTATGATGTCAATAACAACATTTGGAATGGAATTAGTTTGGGCGACGTTATTGCTAATCCAGCATCGGACGAAAATAGTTTAGGTGATGTTGAAATAGGTCAAAACAATACAAAATGGATTGCTTCTCGTAGAAATGGAGTCATCGGAGTCTCTGAAAATAATGGAGCTCCTCAAGTGAAAAAAATTAATGAATTAAACGGAAACTTACCTTCAAACACTGTGAAGGCTATAGCTATTGATAATGACAATAACTTATGGATTGGAACTAGTCAAGGACTACGAGTTTTGTATAATACTTCTGGGTTTTTCTCAACTGCAAACCCACAAGCGGAATCAATTATTATTTTAGAAGAAGGGATACCAAAGGAACTAATGTTTGGCCAATCAATTACAGACATTAAAATTGATGGAGCAAACAATAAATGGATTGCAACACTTGATGCTGGTGTATTTCATTTATCGCCTGATGGTCAAAATACTATAAACCATTTTACAACAGATAACTCTCCACTTCCTTCTAATGGGATTACCGATATGGCCATTGACCACATTACAGGGAAAGTTTATTTTGCTACAGAAAAAGGGATGGTTGCTTTTAATGCCAATGCAACAACGAGTGCTGACAACCTAGAAAATGTGATTATTCAACCTAACCCTGTAAAACCGAACTATAACGGTAATATTATAATTAAAGGATTGGTTGATGGTGCAAATATAAAAATCACTGATATATCTGGTAATTTAGTTGATGAAAACACTGTTAAAGGAGGAACTTACGAATGGAACCAAACTGCTTTTGGAAAATATAAAGTAGCCTCTGGAGTTTACATTGTAATGATAACAACTAAAGATGGTGAAGAATCTACCGTTGAAAAAATAATGATTGTAAGGTAATGTTGCTAAACACTAATGCAATTGTACTATCTGCTTTAAAATACAAAGACAGCTCATTAATAGTCTCTTGTTACACAAAAGAACTAGGAGTACAATCTTATATTTTACATCATGTTTTTAAAGCAAAGAAAGGAAAGTTAAACCCAGCTTATTTTCAGTTATTAACTCAACTGGAAATTCAAACCAATTACAAATCTAATCAATCACTACATAAAATAACTGAGGTAAAACTTCGCCATTCGTACACAAGCATACACACAAACATATTCAAAAGCACTGTATCAATGTTTATTGCTGAAGTACTGCAAAGTACCTTAAAAGAAGAAGAAAAAAACACTGAATTATACCACTACCTAGAAGCATCTTTACTTTGGTATGATTTACATGAATTTAATGCTAACTTCCACCTATCATTTTTATTAAAATTATCACAATATTTAGGTGTTTATCCAAACCTTGATACTTTACACCTAAGCTTCTTTAAATACGAGAAAGACAATCAAAGAATTCATGTTTTAAAAAATATATTAGGCATACATTTTGATGATTTAAATACTATTAAAATAAACGCACAAATGAGGCAAGATATTTTAAACGAAATCTTACACTATTTTAGTGTACATTTGGGCGATTTTAAAAAACCAAAATCTTTAAAAATACTACACGATATTTTCAACTAAAATGAAAAACATATTTTTAATCATATCCATTTTTCTATTCATAAAAATAAATTATGCACAAGAAATATTTTTTAAAGATAGTAATACTCATGAACCAATTATAAATGTTGCTATTCACAATAGTGACAAATCAAAAAGTACTGTTTCTGACATTTACGGTAAAGCAAATATTGATAGCTTTAACTCTAATGATATTATTTATTTCTCTCACCTTAGCTATAAAGATTTTTCAGCTTTAAAATCTAATCTTAAATCAATTATATATCTTGAAAACGAATCTGATGAGCTGTCAGAAGTTACATTATCTATTTCAAAATCTAAAGTAAAAATATCACGAGTTGCTGAAAAAATAGAAGTCTTAACTCGAAGAAAAATTCAACAATTAGCACCACAAACCACAGCAGACTTACTAGCCGCAACACCAGGGTTACGGGTACAAAAATCACAAGGAGGTGGTGGTAGCCCTGTAATAAGAGGTTTTGAAGCAAATCGAGTATTGTTAATAATGGATAATGTCAGAATGAACAATGCTATTTATCGCTCAGGACATTTACAGAATGCAATTACAGTTGACCCTAATTCACTTGAAAGAACAGAAGTTATTTTCGGACCATCTTCCGTTATTTATGGTAGTGATGCTTTAGGTGGTATTGTTCACTTTTATACTAGAACTCCAAAAATAAATAAGAACAAAACTTTTACAGGAAATTCAAGCACTCGTTTTTCCTCAGCAAATAATGAGTTAACCCAAAATTTTGGAGGAGAATTTAGTTTTAAAAAATGGGCATCATACACCTCATTTTCTGTTGCTAGCTTTGAAGACCTTAGAATGGGTAAAAACAGAACTCATGATTATGAAAAATGGGGGTTAGTTCCTTTTTATTCTGACAACAACAATCAATTGTTTAACGACACTCCAGTAGCCAATAACAAACCTCACATTCAGAAAAACACAGGTTACAATCAATTTGATATACTTCAGAAATTAAATATTCAAACAACGGATACTAGCAATCTAATTCTGAACTTTCAATTATCAGAATCTACTAACATCCCTCGGTTTGATAAACTGACTGAATTAAAAAACGGTTCTTTAAAATTCGCTGAATGGTATTATGGACCTCAAAAAAGGCTTTTCTTTTCACCACAATATCAATATAACCCGAATTATAAATGGTTAAATTCTGGAACGATTACTGCTGCCTATCAAAATGTAAAAGAATCACGTATTAAAAGAAAATATGGTAATCTTGAACGAACTCATCAGGAAGAAAATGTTGACGTATTCAGTTTAAATACCGATTTTAAAGTCTCTCTTTCAAAAAACAGAGATTTATCTTATGGTTTTGAATTTACTTATAATGATGTAAAATCCAACGCTTTTGGAGAACTATTACAGGTAAATAACAACCTAATTACCGGAGTTAGCGAAAGTACCATAGTACAATCAAGATATCCCGATGGAGGAAGTACTTACACAACAGCAGCCGCCTATGTAAATTACAGACAAGATATTAATAAAACGATGACTTTAAATACCGGAGGAAGATACACTTATACAGAGTTAAAAGCCGAATTTATTGATCAAACCTATATTGTTCTACCAGAAACAAAACTAGAATTAGACAACTCTTCGTTTACTGCAAATATCGGATTAACATTCAGACCGACAGAATTAACTCGTTTTAATGCTGTTGTATCTTCAGGCTTTAGATCACCAAATATTGATGATGTAGGAAAAATTCGTGAAAAAAGTGGATTACTTACTGTTCCTAATATAAACCTAAAGCCCGAATATGCATATAATGGAGAATTAGGCATTACCAAATTCTTTAAGAACAAACGTAATCAGATTGCTGTTAATGGATTCTATACACTACTTAATAATTACATTTCAAGAACAGTATTTGTAGTGAATAATGACACTTCTACTACCGATGAAAATACAGTATTATATGACGGTGATGAAGTTACTACTATTGCAAATATAAATGGAAATACAGCTTATATTTTCGGAGGTACTTTAGATGCTAGTTTTATGCCTTTGAATAATTTCACCATAAAAGGAAACATTACCTACACCAAAGGAAAAACAAACGATACTGACAGTTACTTACCCTCTATATCACCATTGTTTAGCAATATTGGGATTTCGTACATGAAAAATAAAATTGATAGTAGACTGAATTGGAGATTTTCGGCTAAGAAAAATGCTGATGAATATAGCCCAGGGGGTGAGGACAATCTAAGTCAGAGTCCGCTTATAGACCCTGACACAACCGTAGCTAATGATGAGTATTATGTCGGAACTCCGTCATGGAATGTCCTTAATGCATCGTTTGGGTATCAAGCAACCAAAGCCTTAAAACTTCAATTAGGTTTGGATAACATTTTCGATATTCATTATAAAGAATTTGCTTCAGGGATAAGTGCATCAGGAAGAAATTTAAAGGCCAGTATGCATTTGAATTTTTAAGAAGCTACATTTCAACTAAACCTACGCTAAATTTAAATTGAATAATTCGTACCTTTAAATCATGTTTGCACTTGTAGATTGTAATAACTTTTATGCTTCCTGCGAACGTGTTTTTCAACCACAACTCAGGAACACTCCTATAGCCATTTTATCTAATAATGATGGCTGTGTTATTGCGCGTAGTGATGAAGCTAAAAATTTAGGGTTGCCAATGGGAGCTCCTGCTTTTAAATATAAACAGTTTTTCAAAGAAAATAGCATTGAAGTTTTTTCTTCTAATTACCCCCTTTATGGAGATATGAGTAGTAGAGTGATGAGTATTTTAAGACAATTCTCTCCTGATGTTGAAGTCTACAGTATTGATGAAGCATTTTTAGCTTTAAATACTATTGAAAATGATAATTTAAATAGATTAGGTCATGAAATGCGCAATCGTATTTTACAATGGACTGGACTACCAACATGTGTAGGTATTGCTCCTACCAAAGCCTTGTCAAAAGTTGCTAATAAAATTGCAAGAAAATTCCCAAAAGAAACTGGAGGTTCATTTGTGATTGACTCTGATGAAAAAAGAATAAAGGCGTTAAAATGGACTAAAATTAAAGATGTTTGGGGAATTGGCAGTCAGTTACAAAAACGACTAACTCAACAGAATATCAAAACAGCCTATGATTTCACACAACTTTCTGACGCTTGGGTAAAAAACAATTTCTCCATCACGGAACTCAATTTAAAAAAAGATTTAGAAGGAATAGCTACCCTTGCTTTAGAAGATGATCATCCTGTAAAAAAATCTATAGCTACTACACGTAGTTTTGAAAACACTACTACAAATATTAATGACATTAAAGAACGTGTTGCTACTTTTGCCAATAGTTGCGCTGAGAAATTACGAAAACAAAATTCTAACTGTAACATGCTTCTCGTTTTATTACAAGGTAATAGATTTGAAAAAACATTACAACCCTACAAAAACAGCATCACAATTGTTTTACCACATAGCACAAATTCTACCCTTACAATAGTAAAACACGCAATTAAAGCTATTGATGCATTGTATAAAAAAGGGATTAAATACAAACGTGCTGGTGTAATAGTAACAGGATTAGTTCCTACTGACAATCATCAATTAGATATGTTTGCCAGAGAAAACCCAAAGCACCTACCACTAATGAAAGCTATTGACGACCTCAACAATAAGTATGGTGATCAAAAATTAAAGCTTGCGAATCAAGACCTAGGGAAAACCTGGAAAATGCGTCAGGAACATTTATCAAAACAATATACTACTCAGTTTAATGAAATTCTTATTATAAAATAAGTATCTTTATCCTATGATAACTGAAGCACTTACATTTTTCACCCCTGATACTCAAGAGAGTGAAGGAGCCATTTTTTTCGATACAGGAATATCATGTGGTTTCCCCTCACCTGCTGATGATTTTAAACAGGATCGTATTTCTTTAGATAGAGAATTAATTAAAAACAAAGAAGCGACTTTTTTTGCTAGAGTTAGCGGACAATCAATGATTGGTGCGGGTTTAGACGATAATGATTTATTAGTTATTGACAGAAGTATCGCCCCAACACATAATAAAATAGCGGTCTGTTTTTTAGATGGTGAATTTACAGTAAAACGTTTGCGTGTAGAAAGTGATGGTGTTTGGTTACAACCTGAAAATCCAAATTACCAACCAATACAGGTAACTCCAGAAAACAATTTTGTTATTTGGGGTATTGTAACTAACGTAGTTAAAAAATTATAAGAATTACCACTCACAAAAAGGTGTTGCACTTAATTGTGAATTGTAATATTTTACTTCTCCCGTAACTTCAGTTCCTAACCAACTTGGCTTTTTAAAAGCTTCTTCTTCTGAACTCAGTTCAATTTCAGCAACTACTAATCCGTTATTATCTCCGAAGAATTCATCTATTTCATAAATATGGGTATTACTTTTTACCTCATATCTAATTTTATCTATAATTCCTTTTTTACACAATTTCAATAAAGCTTCCGTTTCTTGTAAATCAATTTCTTTTTCCCACTCAAAACGAGAAGTTCCAGAATCATTAGATTTTCCTTTAATCGTTAAAAAACCTTGATTTCCTTTTATACGTACACGAACTGTTCGCTCAGGATCGGTACTTAAAAAACCTTGTGTTATACGGGTGCTGTTATAAGCCTCCTCTTTATACCCTTCTGAAACCACTAAAAACTTTCGTTCTATTTCAATCATATTCATTTGCTGTAAATTGAAAATCTATTTATTAATCAATTGTTTATCATGGGTTTTACTCAACACCAATAGTGCAATAATAGCACCAAAAGTAGCGTAAAACATATCCGATTGTGTATCCCAAACGTAGCCTTGAGTTCCTAAAAAAGAATTTCCTCCATCACCAGTAGCTAATGAAACTCCCCATTCAATAAACTCATAGGTAACGCTAATTGCCATAGCAATACATACCACAATAACATTCAACCATCCTTTTCCGTTAATAACATTTTCACGAAGTAATAACTCCCTTGCAATCATAGCTGGAACAAACCCTTGCGCAAAATGCCCCACTTTATCGTAATTATTTCTTGATTGATGAAACACTTCCTGAATCCAATTAAACAAAGGAACCTCAGCATAAGTATAATGCCCTCCAATAATCAAGATTACACAATGTATAAATATCAAAATGTAAATTAATTTTGTAAACTGGAATTTCTTATAGGTAAATAGCAATACTAAAACACCAATAACAGCTGGTAATACTTCTAAAAACCAGGTAAAATATTCAAACGGATTTATTGCCGACCACACAAACAAAGTCAACAAGAATAAAAGTAATGTTTTTAAAAAGTTCATTTAAATTCTAGTATTAAAATCTGTAAAACGATAAAGATATTATAAATTTGAACATGCCTTTCAATTTCCCTCTTAGAAAAATTATTCATGTTGATATGGATGCATTTTATGC
>Ga0209291_1000850_pt1 | contig 28723 bp, 19 predicted proteins | sample GOMGulsemesocosm_FD_184633 | JGI IMG/M metagenome (GOLD analysis project Ga0209291, IMG submission 184633) | Methane-oxidizing microbial communities from mesocosms in the Gulf of Mexico - GOM9B Gulf of Mexico (SPAdes) (version 2) | ecosystem: Environmental > Aquatic > Marine > Cold seeps...
CTAGTTCAGCCTACACTACACTAGGTGTTGAACAATCATATAGCGTTAATGATAAACTATGGGTTGCAGCGGGTTATCATCACTTATTACACGATGGTGAAGCGATTCAATATCGTCCATTAGTTAAAGTTGGTTACAACTTCGATAACGGTATCTCCATCTCTAACCGTACTCGTATGCAAATCCAAGCTAATGATACTATCAATGCTGGTGTCGATGTAACAAACGATCAAGTTCGTTTTGATAACAATATTGCTTACCAATTCCAAGATATGCCTGTGAATGTTAAATATAACAATGTTTATTACGTAAATGATGGGGTTACTAAGGATAACTCTATGGAGCATGAATTACGTGCAACTTGGACACGTGCTGGTGTTCAGCCATATGTTGAGTACCGTAACCAAGAGTCTTCAAACAAAACTAATCCTGGTCACAACAATAATGTGTTTGTAGTTGGTGCTTCTTACGGTTTCTAAGTCTTAACCGTATAACAAACAATAAATCCTTTAGGTAAAATCCCGCTTATTTGCAGTAAGCGGGATTTTTGTTCATCGTGTTTGGTGGTTATCTCGATGCGATGATAACGTCGATATTTTTCGCTTCGATTGCACAGCGTTGCTCATCTGTAATATCAGCATCGGTAATTAGGGTGTGGATATTATCCCAGGCGAGTTCGAGGTTAGGCATTTTACGACTGATCTTGTCTGACTCTACCATGACCACTACTTCTCTAGATACTTCAGCCATGACGCGACTCAGGCCAATTAATTCGTTAAACGTTGTGCTTCCTCGTTCTAAATCAATACCGTCGGCGCCGATGAATAGTTGATCAAAATCGTATGAACGCAGTACTTGTTCGGCTATTTGACCTTGGAATGATTCAGAATGCGGATCCCAGGTTCCACCTGTCATTAATAATGTCGGTTCATTCTCTAAACCATTTAACGCATTAGCAACTTGCAGTGAATTTGTCATAGTGATCAAGCCTTTTTTATTGGCGAGCTGCTCAATTAAACTGGCTGTTGTGGTACCGCTGTCGATAATAATCCGGTTGTGATCGCGAATGCGTAATGCGGCAGCAATGGCAATTTCAATTTTACACTGGGAGACTTTATCGGTTTCAACTTCAGGCAGAAGTTCTTTCGGGATCGGTACTGCGCCACCATAACGACGTAATAATAGCCCGTTTTGCTCTAACGCGGTGAGATCTTTACGGATGGTGACTTCTGATGTTTCAAAACGTTGGGCTAGTTCATCAACGCTGAGTTTACCTTGCTCTTCAAGTAACTTAATGATGGTATGACGACGTTGTTGAGTATTGCGTTTTGACATAGTGTATGTGATTCATTTATTAAAGATAAGAGTGTAACAATATCATAGATTAACAGCAGCTGTTATCTATGATATTTGACCATTCCTTAGTACTAGCTGGGGAAATATAAATTGCTGCGCTGGGCTAAATTAAACTTTTCGAGGTGTTCAGGGGCGGTATTATTACTGCTGATGGCTTTAGTAATCGCGATATCTTCATCACTACAATGACGTAAAAGTGGTTGTTTTTTTATCGGCTCAAGCTCATTAAAGTCGACTATTAGTGGTTGTCGAAGGCTATCTGTAATATTCATCTGTACTAGGGCTTGGCTGTTATCATAACTAACGATAGTACCAACCGGATATATCCCTATCATTTTAATAAATTGTTCTAGATAGGCTTTGTTGTAATGCTTATTGGCGACTTTAAACAACAAGCCAATGGCTAGATGTGGTGAATAGCGATGTTGAGGTAAATTGGCGTTGCACATTTCGTTATAGCGAGTGGTGATCGCAACTAATTGTGCATACTTTGAAATCTTATCTTGCTTAAAACCGCGCGGATAACCACTACCATCGAACTTTTCATTAACCTGTAAAATACTATGAACCACAATATCAGGAAGTGCATCGATATCTTGTAACCTTTGCGCTGCATAGGCTGGATGTTGTTTGAGGTAGTTAACTTCTGGCTTTGTCAGTTCAGATCTTTTATTACGAATTGAAGCAGGCACCCATAACATACCAAACTGACTAAGTAAGGCTGTCTGAGTCACGATCGCCACATCTTGTGCGTTAAAGGCAAGTTGCTGTGCTAAGCGTGTACTGAGTACCGCTACATTCATCGCGTTCTGATAAAGGGTATCACTTGATATCTCCTCATTGCATAACACGAAGCTAAAATCATGCTGTTGTTCAGCAGCAATAGTTAATTCACCTGACAGTAATTCTAATAGTTCCATCGCTTTTTCAGGTTGCAAGCTAAGTTTGCTGTAAATATCTTTGAGAAACGCGACCTTATTTTGATAATTTGAGCGAGTATGGCGAATTTGTTTCCACCAGGCCTGCTGCTGCGATAATTGGGTTTGCTGCTCTTGTTTTTCTTTGACTATCGTTTGTTGGGCCACTGCTTCAGTATTTTTTCGTGTTTGCTCTGCTAAAGCTAAATCATTCTCAGTTGGTACTGATGATTGTTCTGATTCTGATGCCTGCGCTATTTTACTACGAGATATATCGACAGAAATCGTTGCTAAACCAAGGTGTTGTACAATTTGTAATTGTTTTTCATCCTTGATGATAAATGAGTTCAGAATGAAAGGGTGGGATGTCCAACCAATGGGAAGATTAATAAAATGACCAACTTTAAGGTCTTTAATCGTTAATGAGACATTTGCCATTGCTTACCTTCTACTTATTTAAATCCGTTTCGACTTCAGTGTTAAGCGCGCGGTCTTATTAAATACAGCTATTTAGTCATTGAATAGAGTACTGAAAACACAGTCAAAATAATTATAGGGGATAAGTTTAGGCTTTTCAAAACTAAATATGGGAGGTGTGGGCTAGTTATCTTTTCAACGATTTCATTAATAGTCGTGGAGTAGTCGAAGGTATAATTCGAAGGTATAAACAGATGTATTATTATCACTCAATATATAATAAAAGGGCGAGAAATATAGATTGTTTTAAAACACTCACATATTTCCCACCCTTTGTAGGTAATTGCTATCAGCTTATTCGACGATAGCAATAACCTGTATTATTTAATGGCTATTTTTTCACTGTTTCTTTTTTAGCCGTTTGTTTTTCTAATTCATAGCTTTCTTGGTAGTCATTACCGTAGTAAGAAGCCAGTAATAGTGCTTTTAACTCGCTAATTAGTGGGTAACGTGGGTTAGCACCGGTACATTGGTCATCGAACGCTTCAACAGCTAGTTGGTCAACTTTAGCAAGGAAATCTGCTTCGTTTACACCAGCGGCTTGAATTGACTTAGGAATATCTAAATCAGTTTTAAGTTCGTCTAACCAGTTTAGTAGTGCGTTTATCTTGTCGGCTGTTTTACCTTCACGGAAACCTAAGTGCTCTGCAATCTCAGCGTAACGAGCACGTGCTTTAGGACGGTCGTATTGTGAGAATGCTGCTTGCTTAGTTGGCATATCAGTTGCGTTATAACGAATAACGTTAGTGATAAGCAGTGCATTTGCTAAACCGTGTGGAATATGGAATTCAGCACCGATCTTGTGTGCCATTGAGTGGCATACACCCAAGAAAGCATTGGCAAAGGCGATACCCGCAATTGTTGAGCCGTTGTGTACTTTTTCACGTGCGACTGGGTCTTTCGCGCCGTTTTTGTATGAGCTAGGTAAGTACTCTTTTAATAGTTTAAGTGCTTGCAATGCTTGACCATCAGCGTATTCGTTTTGCAGTATAGAAACATAAGCTTCTAGCGCATGAGTTACCGCATCATAACCACCGAAAGCAGTCAGTGATTTTGGCATGTTCATCACTAGGTTAGCATCAACAACAGCCATGTTTGGTGTTAGTTCATAATCAGCAATTGGGTATTTTTGACCTGTTACTTCATCTGTTACAACTGCAAATGGTGTTACTTCAGAACCTGTACCAGAAGTTGTAGTGATCGCAACTAGTTTCGCTTTGATGCCCATTTTAGGGAACTTGTAGATACGTTTACGAATATCCATAAAGCGCATTGCAAGGTCTTCGAAGTGTGCATCTGGATGTTCGTACATTACCCACATGATCTTAGCTGCATCCATTGGCGAACCACCACCAAAGGCAATGATAACGTCAGGTTGGAAGCTGTTCATTACTTCAACACCTTTCTTCACTACAGCTAGCGTAGGATCTGCTTCTACATCGTAAAATACTTCTGTATCGATGCCTTTCTGTTTCAGGATTGATACTAATTCATCAACATAACCGTTGTTGAATAGGAACTTATCGGTAACGATACAAGCTCGCTTTTTACCTACAAGGTCATCCATTGCAATTGGTAATGAACCACGGCGGAAGTAGATTGATTCTGGAAGTTTATGCCACAACATATTTTCAGCTCGCTTAGCAACAGTCTTTTTGTTAATAAGGTGTTTAGGACCTACGTTTTCAGAGATAGAGTTACCACCCCATGAACCACAACCCAGTGTTAATGATGGTGCTAGACCGAAGTTATATAAATCACCGATACCACCTTGTGAACTTGGTTGGTTAATCAGGATACGGGCTGTTTTCATTTTATCGCCGAAGTCTTTGATACGATCTTCGTTTGCATCTTGGTCTGTGTAGATACCTGATGTGTGACCGATACCGCCAAGCTCAACCATGGTGATCGCTTGTTCTACTGCGTGGTTGTAATCACGAGCGCGGAACATACCTAATGTTGGTGATAGTTTTTCATGAGCGAATGCATCATCAACGTGTACTTCTGGACCTTCACCAATTAATACCTTAGTGAATGGTGGTACTTTAACACCGGCCATTTCAGCAATCTTAATCGCAGACTGGCCAACAATCGCAGGGTTCATGTTGCCATTGATTAATACGATTTCACGTACTTTATCAGCTTCTTTCTTCGATAAGATGTAACCGCCGTGTGTAATGAAACGCGCTTTTACTGCGTCATATACTTCATCAACAACAATAACTGCTTGTTCTGAAGCACATACAACGCCGTTATCAAATGTTTTTGACATCAAAATTGAAGATACTGCACGTTTCACGTCTGCTGTTTCGTCAATCACGATTGGCGTGTTACCAGCACCAACACCAATAGCTGGTTTACCCGATGAGTAAGCTGCTTTAACCATGCCTGGACCACCAGTTGCAAGGATAAGGTTGATGTCTTCGTGATGCATTAATGCATTTGATAGCTCAACAGATGGCTCATCAATCCAGCCAACGATATCTTTTGGTGCGCCTGCTGCTACTGCTGCATCTAATACAATCTTAGCGGCTGTATTTGTTGCATTTTTTGCACGAGGATGTGGCGAGAAGATGATACCGTTACGTGTCTTAAGAGAGATTAATGACTTAAAGATAGCGGTTGATGTTGGGTTAGTCGTTGGTACGATACCGCAAATGATACCTGTTGGCTCTGCAATTGTGATAGTACCAAACTCAGTATCTTCTTCAATGATGCCGCAAGTCAGGGTATCTTTATACTTGTTGTAGATGTACTCAGATGCAAAGTGGTTTTTAGTTACTTTATCTTCTAATACACCCATACCTGATTCTTCAACAGCCATTTGCGCTAAAGAGATACGTGATGTAGAAGCGGCAAGGGCTGCTGCACGGAAAATTTTATCAACTTGTTCTTGATTAAATGTGGCGAACTCTTGCTGCGCGGCTTTGACTTTTGCAACCATTGCATTGAGTGTTTCAATATTTTTAACAGTCATAATCTATCCTTAAAACTAATTTAAAATCTAAAAATTATTTACTAAGGGTTACCTCTTAGTGAATAGCTTTGATTTGAAGTATAGGTAATTTGAGAGATTAAAAATTGATCCAAATCAATTGTAGGAATATTACGTATTATATTTTCATAATAGTGTTAACTCGGTCATATATATTGATAGTTCGCTTAATCGTGTAATTTTATTTCATTTAGGTTGATGTCGTATTAATGCAATATCGCAATATTAAGATGATAAATAAGTCGTTAATTTGACAAAGTAGTTGTTAAATTAATATCTATTAAGGTAGCATTGCCTGAACTGTTTATTATAGGACATTATACTATGCCAAAATTATCTAAGGTTATGGCGACAGCGCTTAACCAACAAATGACAAAAGAGTTTACTGCATCTCATCTTTATCGCAGCATGGCATCTTTTTGCTATGCATCTGATTTTATTGGCGCAGGTGATTTCTTCTATACCCATGCAGCTGAAGAGCAGCAGCATGCACAGTTATTATTCCGTTATATGATCGACCGTGGTATTCAACCATTAATGGAAGCTATTCCTGCGGCTGAATCTGAATTTACAGATCTACTCGATGTATTTAACAAAGCTTTAGATCATGAAGTAATGATCACTGAATCAATTTCTGAGATCTTAGGTTTAGCGCATGAACTAAGAGATTTCCAGTCTGTTGCTCACCTAAATACCTTGATGGAAGAACAAACAGAAGAAGAAGCATTATTTAATGGTATCGTGAGCCAGATCCGCCGTGTTGGTGTTGATAATGGTCACGGTCTATTCATTATGGATCAAGAATTGAAAGCAATGAGTAAAGCGCCACCTGCGACGCCAATTACTATTTAATTGTGACGATTAAATACTTTTTATTACTGGAAAGTATTTAGCTAACGAATTCATATTCGCTAAAAAAGTCGACTATTTCAATATAAAAACCGTGGATACTTGAGTATTCGCGGTTTTTTGTTTTTATAACTTATACTTTAGTGGTATGGTGCTGATGTAGATCGTAAATTTAATTGAATAGGTAGAATAATTATGTCGAATAATAACAATGCTGATATTAAAGATTGCTGTGGTGCATTTGCTGAAATTGGTAGCATCATTCAACCTGATGACACAGAACTATCTTTCCCTATTAGCTTTGACTCTCAAGCGGCTGCAGAGGAAAAACGCAGTGAGCTTGAAGCTTATGTTCATGAGCAATTTGATGAAGAAGTAACGATTGATTTTACCGCGCAAGGTGAGCATGCTTATTTAGTAAAATTAAACTTTACTTGTACTGCAGAAAAAATGATTTTTGAAATGAATTTACGTCATTTGATGGCTTAATTGCAGACGTTATTTACAACAGCAATCAACCATTGAAATAGTAAGGCATACGAAGTGAATCGTATGCCTTTATTTTTGCAGCTATATTAATGTTTGGAAAAATGACGATTTAGCCAAAGTGCTGTTTGCAATAAGCAAGACGTTGGTCTAAATCCATACTTTCGGTGTTTGCAGCTTCAATCTGCTGTAACCGAGGTAATAATCCCATGCCATTGGCAATCTGAATAGCCAGTCCAGGACGCGCATTCAGTTCTAATAACATAGGGCCATGATGGCGGTCTAAAACCACATCGGCACCTAAGTAACCTAAGCCTGATATGTCATAACATTGGGCTGCTAATCGAATAACCTCCTCCCAATGTGGCACTTTTAATAGCGCTAATTCTTTTTGTGTATCAGGGTGGTGAGTGACAATCGCATCATATTGCACTGCATTTAGCGCTTCACCTGTGGTGATGTTAATGCCAACACCTACGGCGCCTTGGTGTAAATTAGCCTTACCATCAGACATAGATGTTGATAAACGCATCATTGCCATCATAGGGATACCTTTAAAGACAATAACGCGTACGTCTGGTACACCTTCAAAGCTATAACCCTCAAAGCTATCATCAAAGACGATAAGTGCTTCGACAACTGCGACATCGATACCACCACCAAGTGAAAATAGACCTGCCAAAATGTTTGAACAATGACGCTCAATATCATCTAGTGAGCATTCACTGCCACTGGGTTTGTAATAACGTCCACCTTCTACTTTGGTAATAACTAAAATCCCTTTACCGCCAGAGCCTTTTGCAGGTTTGATAACAAAACCATTAAGGCCTGAAATAAGCTTATCAACAGATTTAACGGCATGTTGGTTATCAACAACACCAATCAATTCAGGGGTGCTTACATTGGCATCTTCAGCTATCTGCTTCGTTTTTAATTTGTTATCCACTAATGGAAACAGCTTTCTTGGATTGTAGCGTGATATATACATATTATTACGCTGGTTCATCCCCAAGATGCCTTGTTGCTTTAGCTTACGTGGCTGAGCAAACTCTTTAAAAAATGAAAATGTCATGTTTACTCACCTTGCATATCTTTAAAGCGGCGTAGTTCGAGTAAACGGTAGCCGGTATAAGTACCTAACATTAAGATTATCGCCATAATGATAAGTTGCAGACCAAGGAAGTTGAATGCCCAATAGCGTAATAGTTCATTACTAATAGTCAGATAGACAATTACTGCAACAAACAAGCTGCCACCACCTTGTACAAATACTTCTTTAGGGCCTTCTTCTTCCCATAGGATAGACATACGTTCGATAGTCCAAGAGAGGATAATCATTGGGAAGAAGGTAATTTTAAGTCCTTCTGTAAGTCCAATTTTGTAAGATAAAACGGAGAATAATGAAATAATAGCGATAACAGTAATGATCACCACGGATATTCGCGAGACAAGTAGTAAGTTTAATCGTGATAGATAAGAGCGGATCACTAAACCAATACCGACAATTAGCGTAAAACCAATCAAACCGGTAGCTAAACTTGTTTGTACAAATGCCATGGCGATTAATACTGGCATAAAGGTACCTGACGTACGTAATCCAACAAGAATACGCATTAGCACCACTATCATGACCCCTAGTGGGATCAATAAAATACCCTTGAACAGCGCTTGTTCTTCGAGCGGCAGGCTGTAGATACTGAAGTTGGATAGATTCGTACTGTCAGATTTCTCTTTTAATACCTGCATAACAGGTTGGGTTTGTTGAATAATAGAGAAACTAACGCGAGAATTTGTACCACCGATAAGATCTAATGTTGGTTCGCCATTTTGTTCCCAAAGCAGCAAGTTTTTCGCGTCTGCTGTTTTGCCTAATTTGACGTCAATTAAACGCGTATCATCTTCGCCAAATACCAGTACAAATGGTTGCAGTTGTTGTTGACGACGGCCGTCTTCAAGGTATAGGCCTTTAACTAATAACGCCGGAATATTCGCTTCATTTAACAGCGCTACAAATAAGTCTGATTTACTATTTTCTTGCAGCATTAATTTGGCATTTTGGCCTAAATCATCACCTGAGAGTAATTTTAATAGTTCTCGGCTATATGAGAAAGCATCGGCGCTTTTTTCCATCGCGCTATTAACGAGTTGTTCTGCAGCGATATCATACGGTGGTAGCCAGGTAGTTTTATTAATTGTAACGTCTTGTTCATTAATCACATCCTGTGGAATGTCATTCGTCAGTACGTTAACTTTGTAGTATAGGTCCTGCTTGCCTTGTGCATTACGAATTGTCCATTGCGCGCGATTATCAACAAAGGATAATCCATAGCCTGGCGAGGCCGCTGTTTGGCTTAATACGGTAAAGTTAGATTGTGTAGACGGTGTCGCGAAGGATGCGTTAACGGCGTCGCCTTGGGCTGTAAATTCAACTTTAGCTTCGATCATCCATGTTGAGTAGGTTTCACCGGGAAACCAAGGGATCTCACCACTATAATGACGTTGTGCAATACTGCCAACGCCGAGTAGAAAAAGTAATGCAACAAAGATGCGAAATGGGATCTTAGACGGCATGATTAGTTAGCCCCTTTTTTAGCAGAAGTAGGTTGTTTTTCAGTAGGCGTCGGTTGTTTTTTCGGTTGGGTATATTCTTGAGCAACGTCGACAATGGCAATATCTTTTAAGAAGGTCCGGCCTAATAGGATAGGGAAGATCATTCGACTACGGTCGGCCAAGGTAAATTCTGTTTCTGTTTTTATATCGCCAAGCTCAATAGGTAAGCTCACCACATAACGTCTTAATGCTTCAACTGCATTGGTTTGACGGATCTTAATGGTTCGTATGACAGGTGCTTCAATTGGGAACACCTCATTATCATCTTTGTGGGATAAGTTAAATTTGACCCAATCACGGCCATCGCGCTCAAATTTTACTATCTCGGTAGCATTTAGTGATGATGTGGTTGCTCCGGTATCGACTCGTGATTTGAAATTAGTTTGCAGTTCATCAAACCATACCCATTCTTCTTGACCCAGAATGGCTTTGCCTGCGGTATCATTTTTGGCTTTTGGTGTTGTTGGTATCACGATTGCTGAGGATTTTTTCATGGGTGTTTCAGCCCCCAGTTCGTCAAGTTGTTCTGTTAATTTTGCGATAGCTTTATCTTGTTCGCTGAACTTATCTGGTTGTGACTGTAACGTTGTTAATATTTGTTGCTGTTGCTGCAATATAGTTTCTATTTGAGCTTGCTGCTTACTTACAATGGCGGTATTCGCTTTGTTTTGTGTTACGGCACAGCCATTTAAAAATACAAGGCTAAGTACACTCGCAATAGCAATCTTTGATGTTGGTAATATGTTTGTATTTTTCATTAGGTATTTGGCCCTGTAAACAGATTAAAAAGAGGGTTAGTTCACTAAAGTTGGAAAATAGTTCCGTTATAGTTATATATAAAAATATAAACTATATATTTATTTAAAATAACACCGGCTTTGTATTTGAAAAGTGTGACTATTTATCTTAAAAATAATGTTATGCCATAGATTATAATTGTTTTTAAGATGATGGTCATAAGATAATGACATTATTACTTATTAGTGTGCAAAATATATCTAATACAATAGTTATATATCAGTTATTTATACGGAAGTTATTTATAAATAGCAATTTATCACTGCGCTTTATTTGTTTCTGCACGAGATCGTGAGTGGGGAATGGTATAGAGTGCGAGTTTAGTTATGGCCTCGCACTTTATATGTATTACTGCGTGATGGACTCGGTTAATGTGTAAGTGCGAGCCACATCAACCATGACGATGTCTTTTAAGAATGTTCGGCCAAGTAATACTGGGAATGTCATGTGGCTACGGTCAGCGAGGGTAAACTCAGTGAGCGTTTTGATATCGCCAAGTTGTACTGGCAGTTCGATAATAGGACGACGTGTTGGTTCACTGTTATTGGCTTGGCGGATCAAAATAGTGCGTGCTATTTTAGCTTCGATGATTTGATCATTCTCCATTGCCTTACTGAAGTTAAAACGCACCCATTTTTTGCCATCGCGTTCAAATTCAATAATGTCTGTGGCGTTCAGTGAAGACGTTGTTGCGCCTGTGTCTATGCGCGCTTTATATTGTGTTTCTAGATCATCGAGAAAAACGAGTTCTTCTGAGCCGATAACTGTCTTTTCAAGTGGGGTTGTTGCTTCAGTCAATTGGATAAGGGCAAGGCGCTGGTTATTATCGGTGGCTTTAGCTTGCTGTTCAGCTTGGCAGGTTGCAATGCTTTTACTGTTGTCGACAACTTGTTGGCGTAACTGCACATAGTCTTCGAGTTTAGTATTGAGCTGAGCGATATTTTGTTTTTGTTGGGAAAACAATTCAGGCTGCTGGCGTAACGCAGCCAAAATGGTATTTTGCTGCTCAACCAATAATGTTATTTGCTCGCTCTGTTGTTCTATTTGCGATGTCAGTTGTGCAGCTATCTCCCCTTGATTGAAAAATTGTTCCAAATTTGCGCAGCCTGAAAGTAGGGAGCTCAGTATGATACCTGTAATCAATCGACGGGGAACTTTTAAAATATCCATTTTTAATTCTAACTCTTAATTTAAATCATGGGCAATGCGCATAACTTAATGCGTTTGTTTTCAGTCTAAGCGCCACAATTGGCGCTTAGACATCACGTTATTCGTCTAACTGCTCAGCATAAGGCTTAGTCGCAATTAATACCGCACGTTTAGGTGCAGGATAGCCTTCAACCGTTTTAGTGTGATCGCTCGGGTCAAGGAAATCAACTAATGATTCGTTTCTCATCCACTCTGTTGCACGTTGCTCTTCGATGCTGGTATCAGATACGTCGACGATACGCACATTTTCAAAACCGAGTTTTTCAACCCACAATTTGAGTGCCGCACAGCTTGGTAAGAACCAGACATTACGCATTTGTGCATAACGATCGCCAGGGACTAATACCGCTTGCTCATCACCATCAATCACCAGTGTTTCTAAAACAAGCTCACCACCATCGCGTAATTGGTTTTTAAGTTGTTCAATATGATCAATTGGCGATTTGCGATGGTACAGGACACCCATAGAGAAAACTGTGTCGAATGCACGTAATTTCGGTAATTCTTGAATACCAAGTGGTAATAAATGCACGCGTTGGTCGTTATTCGCAAAATGACGTATCGCTTCAAACTGGACTAAGAATAATTGGCTTGGGTCGATACCCACCACAAATTCTGCATCGTCACCGAGCATACGCCACATGTGGTAGCCGCTACCGCAACCCACATCAAGTACATAGCGGTATTTCAATGGTGAGATAAATTCACGTAGACGTTCCCATTTCCAATCACTGCGCCATTCTGTATCAATATGAATACCGTGGATGTTAAATGGGCCTTTACGCCATGGGTGGAATTTTTGTAATAGACTTTCGGTTTTACGTAGGTCGCTTTCGCTTAATTCACCCGGTGCACCAACTTCAAATTTATCGGTGATGTTGATGTGTTTAGTTTCGACTTTTGGTAGTTTTTTTAATACTTTTTCCCAGCGCGGTAAAAAACCATGCTTGTGCTCGCGCTCCCATTCGTGCATTTGTGCCGGTAGCGTGTAAAGCCAATGGTGTAATTTGTTTTTCGCAATTATCTGGTAAAAATTTGAAAAGTCGATCATGGGTAACCTATATTACTCTTAATTGATACTACTGCTTTAAATTAATGCTACAGCTTTAAATTAATTCGATTTATGGTGCTATTTTAACGTGTTTAACTCGCCGTCTTGGTGCTTATTTAATGGCAACCATAGAACCAAAGTTAAAACATTGGAACCAAGAGTTTGCACTGCTAAAGCCAATGTCTTTAAAACGGTTTAAATGTGTTTCAATACTGTCTGGGCGCATTACATCTTCAATCGCGCTACGTTTTTGACTAATTTCTAATTCGCTGTAGCCATTTGCACGTTTAAAATCTTCGTGTAAATTGATGAGTAGGTCATTGACTTTATCATCACTAAAGCAGAATTTTTCTGACAGGATCAGAATACCACCAGGAACTAAACCATCATAAATTTTGGTTAATAGCGCTCGACGTTCTGCTGATGGAATGAATTGCAGGGTAAAGTTTAATACTACAATAGAGGCGTTATTAATATCGACAGCACAAATATCATCACATAGCACTTGCACTGGGGTATCACTTTTATAAGCTGATAGATGGCGTTCACAGCGCTCTAGCATTGCTTGTGAATTATCAATTGCGACGATATTGCAGTTGCTTGCTTGCACATTACGGCGCATAGCAATGGTTGCTGCACCAAGTGAACAACCTAAATCATAAAGTTGGGTGTTATCTTGGGCATAACGTGCGGTCATCATGCCAATCGCAGAAATGATATTTGAGTAACCGGGTACAGAACGTTTTATCATATCCGGAAATACTTCTGCAACACGTTCGTCAAAGGTGAAATCACCGATTTGATCTAACGGGGCTGAGAAAATCTGATCGCGTTGTTGCATTGTTATAACCTGCAATAAAAAATTAGCAAAATAAGGCGGCATATTTTAGTTAAAATGACCGGCTTTGTCTCTAGCTAAACCGCATATAGGCTGAATAATTTGCTGGTTTCCTTATCATGTTGGTTTTTTCATCGGTAATAATGCTTTTTTTGTTAATAAAATAACGGTTATTTAACCAGCAAGACGTTATTGGAACCGTAAATAATAAGTGGTTTTATACCTTGTTTGGGCATAACGTCGAGTTGTTTAGGGATAACTTGAAGTTGTTTATCTATAACTATTGGTTGCATCGCTAATTTCTATTACAATAACGGTAATTTTTTGAGGGTGGCTAAGTGTAGCGACCCGATTCATCGATTTAGTAGGATTATACAGATGCGCACAGTGTATTGCGGACAGGTAAATGAAGCACATATCGGCCAACAGGTTGAATTGTGTGGTTGGGTTAATCGTCGTCGTGACTTAGGCGGTGTTATTTTTATCGATTTACGTGACCGTGAAGGTATTGTGCAAGTTGTTTATGATCCAGATGTAGAAGCTGTATTTGAACGCGCTAGCCAATTACGTAACGAATTCTGTGTGAAAATCACCGGTAAAGTACGTGCTCGTGACGAACGTCAAGTAAATAAAGATATGGCTACTGGCGGTATCGAAGTACTAGGCCTGGAACTTGAAGTTATCAATAAAGCTGACGTTCTACCGCTTGATTTCAACCAAACAAATACTGAAGAGCAACGTCTTAAGCACCGTTTCCTAGATCTACGTCGCCCAGAAATGAGCAACCGTCTTAAGACTCGTGCTAAAGCTAGTAACTTTGTACGTCGTTTCATGGATGACCACGGTTTCCTTGATATCGAAACACCAGTACTAACTAAAGCAACGCCAGAAGGCGCACGTGATTACCTAGTACCAAGCCGTACACACAAAGGTGAATTCTTTGCACTGCCACAATCACCACAGTTATTTAAACAGCTGTTGATGATGTCTGGTTTTGATCGTTACTACCAAATCGTTAAATGTTTCCGTGATGAAGATTTACGTGCTGACCGTCAGCCTGAATTTACTCAAATCGATATCGAAACATCATTCATGACTGCACCACAAGTGCGTGAAGTGACTGAACGTTTAATCACAAGCATGTGGAAAGAGATCTTAGACGTTGAATTACCAGCGTTCCCAAGCATGACTTATGCTGATGCAATGCGTCGTTTTGGTTCTGATAAACCTGATCTACGTAACCCATTAGAACTTGTTGACGTTGCAGACATCCTTAAAGATGTTGAATTCAAAGTATTCGCAGAACCAGCAAACAACCCGAAAGGTCGTGTTGCAGTATTATGTGTTACTGGCGGTGCTAAACTGTCTCGTAAGCAAATTGACGAATACACTAAATTTGTTGGCATCTATGGCGCGAAAGGCATGGCATGGATGAAAGTGAAAGACGTTGCAGCTGGCGCTGAAGGTGTTCAATCACCAGTGGCTAAGTTCTTAACGGCTGACGTTATCACTGCATTACTTGAGCGTACTAACGCGAAAGATGGCGACATTATCTTCTTCGGTGCAGATACAAACAAAGTTGTAACTGAAGCACTTGGCGCATTACGTCTTAAAGTGGGTACTGATTTAGAATTGACTACAAACGAGTGGAAACCACTTTGGGTTGTTGACTTCCCAATGTTTGAAGAAGATGAAGAAGGTAACCTACACGCGGTTCACCACCCATTCACAGCGCCTATGGATGTTACTGCAGAAGAGCTACTAGCTAACCCTGCTAACGCTATCTCTGATGCTTACGACATGGTTATCAACGGTTATGAAGTTGGTGGTGGTTCTGTACGTATTCACAAAGGTGATATGCAAAAAGCGGTATTCGAAATCTTAGGTATCGAAGCGCAAGAGCAACAAGATAAGTTTGGTTTCTTACTTGAAGCACTTAAATACGGTACGCCGCCGCATGCTGGTTTAGCATTTGGTCTAGATCGTCTAGCTATGTTGCTAACAGGTACTGATAACATCCGTGACGTTATCGCATTCCCTAAAACAACAACAGCCGCGTGTTTATTAACATCAGCACCAAGCGAAGCAAACCCTGCTTCTCTTGAAGAGCTAAGCATTGCTGTTGTAAAAAAAGAAAAGAAACAAGACGCTGAGTAATTGCACTCATCGTGAATAGCGGTGATTAAGCATTACGGATAATAAAAAACGGATATAGCCTTTGGTTATATCCGTTTTTTTGTGTCTGTTAAAATGTTTTGATTGCTAAGCTCGGCAGTATTGCTAAGGTTTAAATAACACTTTTACACTACTATCGACATCTGCTTCGTCAATGTAGCCAATCCCGTTGCTATGCTGAGCTATAGTCGCTTTTAATGTGTTGGCGTCAGCAACCTCAAGTGGCGGTGTGGCTTTACCGGTAAACAGCTGCTTTGACCAATATGATTCCAGTTGCGCTAAACTTTTCTTGGTCACCCGTTTATGAAACTCTGCTTTCATCGGATTTGTTGATGACAGTTCAATGACGTACAGATCACCTTGTGAGTATTTATCTTTTTTGCCTAAAAATATTTTTTTAGCCTCTTTTTTAGTCAGCCCATCAGGTAGTGCAGGATTACCAACAACGACGATATCAGCAAACGTTGGAAGTGAGAATAAGACACTCAGTAGTACGATAATTATATTCTTTTTCATGATTCTGTCCTTAGAATGTCGCATCGACTTTAACTGTGAATACGGTTGTGCTGTCTTCTGTATTACTTTGAGCTAAACCACCATTAGTGTCGCCGAAGTTGCTCGCATAAGTAACATCAAACTTCATCGCTAAACCCGGTTGGATATCCCAACGTGTACCAATGCTGTATGACGTACGTTCATAAGTGAGATTTGCAGCTGCAGGTCCATGAACTGGATGCGTTATTGATTCTCTTTCTTCATTATCAACCGTTTCTAAGCGCGCTAGTGACACGTAAGGCATCACTTGATTAAGGTGATAACCTAGGGTCACATAACCAGCGTTAGAGTCAGAGAAGTAACCATCAACGCGAGTCTGGGTTGCCTCAGCCATGACTAGCCAAGTTTCATCTTCGTAACGCACGCCAAAGCTGGCATAAGAACCTGATTCAGAATCAATATCAGGTAATGCTGTGATCGGATTGCCACCTGCATCGATACCTAATACTGGAAACTCGACATCCTTCACTGTTGCAATAGTATAGCTTGCACGTACAGTCCAATAATCATCATTCCAAGATGCAACTAGACCAATTATGTCTTCAACTGAACCTGCACCACCGGCGGCACTTTCATCACCCATTTCTTCATTACCAGTGAAGGCTTGCAAGTTAATATATGAGTCATCGAGTTCAATCTCATAGCTAGCATCAATGCCTGTAAATGAAGAGATTGGTACACGACCATAAACTTCTTCTGGACTACGTGCCCAAGGTTGCGCATAACCAAGATCTAAATAGTCAGAAAGCATGAATAAGGGGAGGCGTAATTTACCTGCTCGTAATTTTATGTCGTTATCAAAAGTGTAACCCAAGTAAGCTGATGTCACTTTCGGTGCCCAATCGAGTTCACCTTTGGCAACCAGCTGTATTGTGGCTTCTAACTTTTTAGACGGTTTGAATGTCGCTTGCACACCGAATAGCGAGTCTTCATGGAAGCTACCCTCAGAATCAAAACCTGCATATCCAGCATCATTATTGGATATGCCATAAGCACCAGATGCAAAACCACTCACATGTATAGAGTCTTTTGTCATATTGGCGATTAAGCTATTTAGTGAATTAACTTGTTGCTTGAGTTGTGCAATGTCATCGCTGGTTTCAGTCGCATATGCTGCAGAGCAAGCTAATGATGCGAGTACCGCTGTGGTTATTATTGTTTTTTTCATATTGTTGCCTTTACTTCCCTTTTGGCTTTTTTGTCGGTTATTATTTTTAATCGTTAAATTTAAAGTCTGAATTGTTGGGTTAAATGCTGGAATTGCTTGTTTAGATGCTGAACTTGAGCACTGATTTGATCTAATTCATCGGCATTATTTTTTACATCGCAGGCATTGTCTGCGATGCTACCGATACTGGATTCAATCAGGTGAGATGCACTGCGTTGTTGTTCTGCAGCGGCTGCAATATGCTCATTTATTTCATTTATAGCGCTCACTTTGGTAGTGATATTTGCAAGCGCTTCAACCGCGTTATAAGATTCGCTAACGCTTTTATTTGCCTGAACCACCCCTTGGTTCATCGCTGTAGAAGCGGTATGTGAAATTTTATTTAAATCGTCTAATATATTTTTTATATCTGCAGTTGATGCTTGGGTTCTTGATGCCAGGTTACGTACTTCATCTGCTACCACGGCAAAACCACGGCCTTGCTCACCAGCCCGCGCTGCTTCAATTGCTGCGTTTAAGGCTAATAAATTAGTTTGTTCGGCTATTTCGCCAATGATATTAATCGCCCCACCAACTTTGGCTGTGAAGGTCAGTAATTGGCCCACCACTTCCGCACTATTTTCTACATCACTGGCGAGCACGGTAATAGACTCAATAGTTGCTTCAATGATGGCATTACCGTCAATCGCATTTTTATTTGCTTCGACCGTTGCTTGTGACGCTGAAATGGCATTGTCGGTAATAGAACTGATGGCAATCAACATTTCACTAACCGTTGATGTTGTTGCTGTTACATCGAGAGATTGCTTCTGTGAGCTGGCTAAATTGCGCTGGCTGTTTTGGTTTAATTGTTCGGTAATATGGGTTAATTCATTAATATTATTTGCAGTATCTTGCATAGAGCTTTGCAGACGTTCAACGAATAAATTAAACCAGGTTACTAACTCTGCCAGTTCATCCTTGCCTTGGTAATCAATACGTACAGATAAATCACCGTCACCTTCGGCAAACCCTTGTAAAGAGTTACTTACTCGATTTAAATTTCGGCTCATTGCAGAGCTTGATCGCCAAGCATATAGACCTGCTAACATTAAAACTAATAAGCTGAGGATGTTGAACCAGAGGAATTTTTGTTTGGCGATATGAGTTTCTTCTAGTGTTGTGCTAATCGTCTGCTCAAATTCGAGCTCGAGCTGATTTTTGGTCGCTTGAAAATGAGTCACTAGTGCTGTTAAATTTTTAGCGTTAGTCTGTGCAAGCAGAGATAATTCAGCGACACTCTTATCACCATCAATGAAGAATAAAGCCACGTCCTTTGCTTTTTCACTGTGCGTTAATAACTCTTTATTTAATTGTTTTACATCTGCTATGTGTAATTTAGATATGGTGGTGAGTTGTTTTAAATTACGATCAATATGATTAACAATTTCCTGTGCAGATTCTATATATTCTTCTTCAGCTAAAATGACTGCTGTTTGTATGTGTTGGTCAAATTGCAGCAGTAAATTATTGTTGGTGATAGCAAGTTCTAGTGATGGGTAATAGTCAGTTTGTACTTTATTTAAGTTTTCGCTCACGGTTCGTTCAAGTTGGCCATGCATATAAAATGATGTGCCAAATAAAGCAGAAATAAATGTAGCGAAAATAATGAATTTAATTTTTAAGGGCATTGTTTGGTTCTCCTTAACCTAGGAGAATAATATTACACAACAGCCTGTATTATTTATGAGTTACCGCTAACATATGGCAATATAAGTTATGTTGTTATACTTTATTAAACCATTAACGTGCTGAAATTAAACAGGTAAATGATTATATTTAGTGAAATCATAAGATATTACTAATTTCATATGTGTTTGCTTATGTAACAAAGTGTAACGAGTTAGGTGATGAAATGTTAATGTGTTTATTTATCACTCTAAATAGGGCTGTTACTCTAGGTTGTGGGTGTGATCTCGGCGGAATTAGGATGCTGGAAGCGAATGAAATTGAGTGAGATTTATTGAAACGATTAAGATGCCTCAATAACACAATTTCGACCATTATCTTTTGCTTGATAAAGTGCTTTGTCGGTATGTGCAATAAACTCTTCGGCATTAAGCGAATCGTACTCGTGCCATTGTGCCAGTCCAATACTCACTGTCAGACGAATATTATCTTGACCATAAGGCACCTGTAGCTCACTTACATTACGGCGGAGTCGTTCGGCAATGGTCTGTGCTTGTGTGCTGTTTGTTTCGGGCATTAAGATAGCAAACTCTTCCCCCCCAACACGAGCGACGATATCGGATGATTTAACACTATTAAAGCAGGTGTCATAGAAATCACGTAGGACTTGATCGCCACCACCGTGACCATAAGCGTCATTGATGTTCTTGAAGTGATCAATATCGAGCAGTAGTAATGATAGTTTTTGTTTATCTTGTTTGGCAAAGCCAATTTCTTGTTTCAGGATAAGGTTAAATTTACGCCTATTTAATGCACCTGTTAGTGTATCTCTTGACGCGAGTTCACGGTATTTGTCCCGTTCTTTACGTCGGTCGAGTAACGATTGCTGCTGACGTTTAATAATATTTTTTGACATGTCAGCCTGCAATAGCTTTCGACGTAAGGTTTCATAGGCATCATTCATAGCGCCAATTTCATCATTGGATGTGTATTCATTCATTTGCTGATTGTAACGCCCTAATGTAACTTGTTTTAAAGCGTACGTAATATGGCGAATAGGGGTGATAACGCTGTGATAGAGGACAGTGAAAAGTAAGGTATTAAAAATGACGATAGTGCTAATAATGATGAGTACTAGGTAAAATCGCTGCTCTAATTTAGCTAATTTTTGTTGTGTTTTAATCTCAAGATCTTTGATGATTTTATCTGTGACTATTTTTATTTCATCAATACGGTTAGTCAGCTGAATAAACCAAAATTGACTGTTTTGATAACCTTCAGGTTGCACTAGGAAATCTGTCACTGTGTTATCAATAAATGCTTTTTGTGCGGTAACATTACACAAGCTGCCACAAGCATTTTGTTGTGCTAGTGTCGCTGAATAATTAAATACAAAGATAGCATTAAGCTGCATGCCAAGTTGGATGTATAGCTGTTTGTAGCGCTCACTATGAATTAAATCATGTTCGGATAGATCACCATCGATGAGTAGTGTACCAACCTCTCGTTGTTGCCCTAAAATTTCTTTCAATCCAACGATAGCATTGATTGCGGTAATATTATTTGCAAATTCGGCATCCATCTTGATCTGTGATAAACGATTTACCCGTGACAATAGCTTAGCAATGATGTCATTGTAATCTTCTAGCATTTGCTCACTGGTTATGCCGGTACTTTTTAAACCATTTCGAAATATAATTAGTTCGGCAATATCAATTTTGGTGGAGTTAATAAACTCGATTAACAAGGGTTCTGTTAATAACGCTTTACGTGAATTCAGTAGCGTTGAAAATGTATCTATCGCATTATTACTTTTATGTTGCTGTACGCTGAGAGCCTGAGAAAAACGTTGGTAGTTTGAACTTATGTGGCTCGAAAGTAATCCTCGCTCAACTTGTAAATTATGTGTTAGTGAGTTCACTTGCTGCACGACCTGGGTGAGGCTTTCTAACAACAGCATATTTTTATATTGCTGGTAATTGTCTTTGATCGCAATAAAGCTGAGTAATAGCATACCAAAAATGGGCAATAGCGAGGTAATAAGCACGCGAGTAGAAATGTTGATACGATAGCTTAACCATTCAGATGCACGCTGAAATATCGCTGTTAATGAAATTGAAGGTTTTGTTTCATTATGAAAGACATGCACATAATCCATATCTGATATGAGTATGTGTTCAATAACCCAATCATACAAAAATTGACTGACTTGTTCTGCAGCGTCTACATTATTCGAATTCAATAGTTTATTTTTTAATTCGGGGAGCTGATTTAAAAATGCTTGATGGCCCTTTTGGTGTTCAATAAAATCGCTGAACGCCAATGTCTTCATTAATGCTTCTTCTTGTTTAAAATGAGCAGTCGTGCAAACAGTAAGATCGGCAAAATATTTTTCGATGTTTTCAGCGTTACAGTTAGTATCAATCGTTTCGATAATAGATGAAATAATAGAGAGGATCTTTTTATGGTCAGTATCAATCTCATCGATACCGACACTCATCTCTTCATTCCATTCTAGACTAATCATCAGAGCGACTTCTTACCGTTGGCTAAAGAAGCTGCAGTATAAAATTTCATTAATCTATGTCAACTTATTTGGCTAACATTTTACCTCTAAATGAGTGGTCATCCATGTTTATGTATTTGAAGCCGCACTATTGTTGTCCTTTCGTAGATTGGCTAATCGGGTTTGGGTAATGCCAAAAACGGAATTGTGGGCGTATTCTCCTTTATTGTTCATTGAACCCGCGATGATGTTAGTGAGTAAGTTGATCGCTTCGGTAACATGGTCAATTGCCCAGATATGAAATAAACCTTGCTCAACCCCCTCGATAACATCATTGCGCAGCATCAGGTTATGTACATTAGCACGCGGAATTATCACTCCTTGTGTTGATAGTGATGTAATCGATGAACAAACATCAAAAAAGCCTTCTACCTTTTCATTTACCCCACCGATGGGCTGTGCATGACCAAATTGATCCATTGATCCGGTGATGGCAATGTCTTGACGTAACGGTAGCTGCGAAAATGCAGAAATAATGGCACAGCATTCGGCAAGCGAGGCGCTGTCACCATCGACTTGACCGTAAGATTGTTCGAACGTCAAGCGTGTCGTTAATGGGATCGTTGCGGTTTGGCCAAATACCGATGCTAGATAAGCGGATAGGATCATCACGCCTTTGGAGTGGAGGTTGCCACCTAGCTTCACTTTACGTTCAATATCAAAAATTTCACCTTCGCCATAGGAGGCTGTCGCGGTGATACGTCCAGGGATACCAAACTGGCTGTCTGATGTTGCAATTACGGAAAGTGCATTAATTTGTCCTATCACGTTCCCCTTAATATCAATGAGGGTGGATCCATTCATAAAGCTTTGTAGTAGATAGTCTTGTAATCTACCTGCTCGTTGCTGTTTGTTTGTTAGCGCTTGTTCTACATGGTGATGACGTATAAGAGTGGCATTGGCAAGGCGTGCACAATAATTACTCTCCCGTAATAAATTAGCGATATCAAGTGAATGTAAAGAGAGCTTATCTTGATCTTCAGCTTGGCGTGAGCTGTACTCGATTATTCGACTCATGGCTTTACGATCACAATGCAACATATTGTTATCGTGTACGATACTCGAAATGAACTGTGCGTAGTGTGCTTCTGCAACGTCTGTTCTGGGCATGACATCTTCGAAATCTGCTGTAACACGAAATAACTCTCTGAATTCAGGATCATATTGTTGCAGTAGTTGATAAGTCTGATAATCACCAAAGAGAATGATCTTAACTGAGAGTGGAATTGGTTCTGGGTCTAAGGAGATGGTACCCGATAAACTGACTTCTCGTTCCAATGAACTTAAGTTTAATTTATTGGCACGTAAGGCTCGTTTCAAACCGTCCCAAACATAAGGACGCTCAAGTACTTTGACCGCATCAATCATTAACACACCGCCATTTGCACGGTGTAAGCTGCCAGCTCTGATCAAGGATGCGTCAGTGAACACGGTACCTTTGAATGTGGCATTTTCGATATAGCCAAAAATAGTATGGTAATTAGGACTTTCCTCGACCACGATAGGGAAGGAGTTTGTTTCTTGACAAACGAGCACGTTAATTTGATAGCGGCGGGGCATTTTTTTATCTAACGCCGCATAAGCCAAAGAGATATCATCCTCACTGCCTTCAACAAAAATTTCAAGGTTGTCTAATATGTCTTTATTCATCGCTATGAGATGAGATTTTACATCGGCTAAGTGATTATATTTTTCTTTCAGTGGCGTGGTGCAATGTATTAATACGTCCTGTGCGATTTGTTCATCAAGCTTTTGGATCTTATCGGAGAATTCTTCTTCCCAAATTGTTAATTGACGGATTATGTCGCGTAGTTTTATTTCTAATTCAGTAATTTTAGTTTCAAAGCGTTTCTTTTTACTGTCACTTAATGCTTCAAAGTCGTTTTCAGAGTAGGCTTCATTTTTCTCGTTCATGGCAACAAGTTGGTAATCGCCTTGTGCCGTTAATGTTAGGCTAATACTGTGTTGTTGGGCTGATTGGGTCAGGTCCTGTAAAATGGCTTCTTGTTTGCTTTCTAATCTATTTTTTAGTTTTTCAGCGCGAGCAAAGTAGATTTCGTTATCAAAAGCCATAGGTAAAGCTTTAACTAAACGATGGATAAGACTCTCGACATCTTTTTTAAATTGATGGGCGGAGCCAGCAGGTAGTTTCAATATTTTGGGATGACGAGCTTCATCAAAGTTAACCGTATAACACCAGTCAAAAATAGTACTATTATTACTGCTCGGTTCGTGTCGGTTGAGATAGCGTAATATCATCGTACGTTTGCCCAGACCGTTGTGACCAAGTGCATAAATATTATAGCCTTTTTCCTTTATCGACATGGCGAATTCGACCGCTTGTTGTGCCCGGTCTTGGCCGATGATTTGATCGAGTGGCTGTAGGTGTTTGGTTGATTTACAGTCGGCAGCAAGCTTAGTCAGTGTTGAAGTTCGATACAACTGGCTACAACCTAGAGGTTTTATCGACATACAGTTCCCTCTTATAAAACAGCTATTACCCCTAGTGTAGACATAGATCGCTTGTGTGAGCATACTGTTTTATACTTCGTCATTTACCACGAGAGAGAAAGTAGGAATGATAGTGAACGCTGACACCCTTATTATATTGGATTTCGAGACAACTGGATTATCTCCTGATATGGGCGATCGTGCGATTGAGATCGGTGCGGTAAAAATTGAAGACGGTGAAATCACAGGGCGCTTTCAAGAACTTATGTATCCAGGCCGTCGCGTAAGCAGTTTTATTGCCGATTACACGGGTATCACCAATGATATGTTAGCAGATGCAGCACCTTGTGAAGACGTGATGCATCGCTTTGCTGATTTTATTCAAGGTTATAATTTAGTTGCGCATAATGCATCATTTGATAAGCGTTTTTTAGATGCTGAATTAACGCGTATTGGTCGTGGCTATGAAGGTGAATTTAGCTGTTCATTGCTGGTGGCAAGACGTATTTTTCAAGATGCACCGAGCCATAAATTAGGTGAGCTGATTAAATATACAAATATACCGTCAGATGGTGGTTTTCACCGGGCGTTATTTGACTCGGAAATGACGACTAAACTCTGGTTAGTGATGCTAGAAGAAATAAAGTCACGCTATAGCTTCGCCAGCATTCCTTTTCAGTTGGTGCAAAAATTGGCTAAAACGCCGAAAAAATCAGTTGATAACTTTTTACGACGTTACAATCAATAATGCTCGCCGTTATCAATGTTAGTAGTCTAGCTATTATCACTTTCGCTATTTAAATACAGAGTACTTTCAATAGAGAGTGCTTTTCAATAGATCGTAGCCTTCAATAGATCGTACCCTTCAATAGATAATACTCTTCATTCGTTAGCATCCCTCAATATATGACCCCTTGTATTAAATATCACTAAGTCCGTTTGTTAATCGTACAGTTGAAATAACCCAGTTAATTTATTTACATAGCTTTAAATTGGTATTTCCACCACCGTAAATATCGCTATATTAAATATAAAAGAGTTATATAACATCTAGATGTATTTTGTGTTCACTATGTAGCGTATAACTCCGAAGTACCCATTAAGTTATGGTTTTGAATCTTTAAGCTCATTTTTGTACTCACCTATGCACTTGTAAATTGCCATTATTTAGCTATTATTTTCGGTTTTTAATCGAGCTTAGTGAATCATTATGGAGATGAAATGAGTAATCAATCTGTAGCAAAAGCACCTGGAACCTCCTCTGGGGCCATGGATAAATTTTTGAATTTAATTGAGCGAGCGGGTAACAAAATTCCAGACCCTGCAATTTTGTTCTTCTGGGGATTAGTCATTGTTTGGCTACTATCCGCGTTATTCTCACAGTTTGATTTTGGTATGATCCATCCGATTACGGGTCAAGCTATTGAGGTTAATAATTTACTCACCGGACAGTCACTAGCCTCGTTCCTCGCTAATATGGTGACGACATTTACTAGTTTTGCGCCGCTAGGCATTGTACTTGTATCCATGCTTGGTTTAGGTGTTGCAGAAGCGTCAGGGTTTATTAATACTGGCCTGAAGAAAATGCTTAACTTCACACCAGCTAAGTTATTAACACCGATGTTGATTTTAGTTGCTATCATTTCACATACTGCTGCTGATGCCGGTTATGTGTTAGTGATCCCTATGGGTGGTGTGATCTTCCATGCGGCAGGTCGTCATCCATTAGCGGGTATTGCTGCTGCATTCGCGGGTGTATCAGGTGGTTTCTCTGCAAACTTCATTCCGTCAGGTATTGATCCTCTTCTAGCTGGTTTCACCCAATCAGCGGCGCAAGTATTAGACCCTGCTTATGTTGTTAATCCACTGGCAAATATTTTCTTTACAGGCTTATCTTCACTCCTAGTTGTGTGTGTTGGTTGGTATGTAACAGAGAAAATTATTGAACCACGTCTGGCTGCGACACCAGTTGATGAAGATGCTGAAGAAGCACCTAATTTAGCAATGCTATCTGCTGCGGAATCAAAAGCATTTAGCTATGCGGGTTGGACTATGGTTGCCGGTATCGTAGCATTAGTTGCAGCGCTGTACCCTGAAACATCACCATTACGCTCTCCAGAAGGTGAGCTAACGGCATTCAGTGCGCCAATTATGCAATCAATTGTACCGTTAATTTTTGTGCTGTTTATTATTCCGGGTATTGTTTACGGCCGTGTTTCAGGTTCGTTCAAATCTGGCGACGATGTGATTAAAGCTATGGCTGCCACTATGGGCACTATGGGTGGCTATATTGTTATGGCATTCTTCTGTGCGCAGTTCTTAGCTGCATTTGGTCAATCAAACCTAGGTACGTTATTAGCGCTTTCTGGCGCTGACTTACTTAAATCAATGGATATGCCAGGACAGGTGACGATTGTTGGTATGATCTTACTGACTGCATTCGTTAACTTATTAGTGGGTTCGGCATCTGCAAAATGGGCATTAATTGGTCCAGTACTTGTACCAATGTTAATGGCTGTGGGTATCTCGCCGGAATTAACGCAAGCGGCTTACCGTGTTGGTGACTCTGTTTCTAATATCATTTCACCATTAATGGTGTTCTTCCCGCTAGTCGTTGTTTATACCCAGCGTTATATGAAGAGCTCTGGTATTGGTACATTAGCAGCATTAATGATGCCTTACTCTATTGCAATGTTAATTGGTTGGACAATATTCTTACTTGGTTATTGGGCGCTTGGTATTCCACTGGGTATTCAGGCCCCTTATAGCTACAGCATGGGCTAATGAATATAACGTTGTAAGTAAAAAATCGCGTTGAAATACAAAATAAAACCAATTTAAGCATATACTTGAATTGGTTTTTTTATATTTTAAGTGATGGTAAGAGAAGCAAACAGTAGCGTAACTTGTATTTGTAACTTGGCTCGGTATATCATGCTCAGTCTTCTTTATTATAAAGCCTTCAATGTTTACGTTTTATATAAATATCAGCTATTAAAGGATGCTAATGTCTCGCTCTGTCTTTGTTATTTTGTTTTTGCTTTTATCTGGTTGCGCAGCAGTTATTACGGCGAATTACGATGTGATGTATGGTGCTGAAGAAGTACAGGACCGCTCTGTGCCAGCGTTAAGCCCGCAAGCATCAACATATCTCAACGATGTACAACCGTTACTTAATCAACGTTGTGTGGTTTGTCATGGTTGTTACGATGCCCCTTGTCAGCTAAAGCTAACCTCTCCAGAAGGCATTGAACGTGGATTAAGCAAATCTTTGATACACAGTGGTTCGCGCTTATTGGCGATACCGCCAACACGGTTATATGAAGATGCAACGACGACACAGGCCTGGCGTGAGCAAGGTTTTTCTGCGGTATTAAATGAACGTAAACAAGTAAATGAAGCAAACTTGATGGCAAGCGTGCTGTATCGCTCATTAATGTTAAAACAGCGTGACTCATTTAATGGTGAGTCGGTATCAGCTAAAGTATTACCTGCAAGCTATGATTTCTCCCTTAATCGCGAGCAGCAGTGCAGCACGATAGGGGAGTTCGATGATTACGAATTGCAGCACCCTGAAGGGGGCATGCCGTATGGCTTACCTGCACTTAACAGTGATGAATTCAAATTATTAGCATCTTGGTTATCGACCGGCGCTAAAATGTCATCCTTACCTGCGCTATCTGATGCCCATCTCGCGCAAGTAACTTATTGGGAGCAATGGTTAAATCAACAATCACTCAAAAGCCAGTTAGTCAGCCGTTATATTTATGAGCATTTGTTCTTATCTCATCTGTATTTTAGTGAATTAGATACTAGCTATTTTAAGCTCGTGCGCTCTAAAACCCCACCGGGTACCCCGATCGAAATTATTGCTACACGTCGCCCGTATGACGACCCAAAAACAACACATGTTTATTATCGTTTACAACGTGAGCGTGAAACTATTTTAGCGAAAACTCATTTACCTTATGCGTTAAACCCTGCGCGTATGAGTACATTTAAAGAGATTTTTGAGCAACCAGAATACGAAGTCAAAAGTCTGCCTAGTTACCAGCCTGCAGTCGCTTCTAATCCATTTATTACCTTTGAGGCGATACCGCCGCAATCACGTTATAAATTCATGCTTCAAGAAGCTCAAAATACCATTATGGGGTTTATTAAAGGTCCCGTTTGCCGTGGTCAAATTGCCTTGAATGTCATTGATGATCATTTTTGGGTGTTCTTTGTCACGCGAGAAGCACAGGCAGGACTGAATAGTGATAACTTCCTATCAATGCAAAAAGGGCATTTACGTTTGCCAGCAGCATCAGAAAGTAATACTGGTATTGTGGTTACTTGGTTTCAATATTCACAAGCTCAGAAAAAGTATTTAGAAGCTAAAAAGCTTAAAGTTAATCAGTTGTTTAACCAAGATTCCTTACTTGATTTACATTTAGTGTGGAATGGTCAGAACCTGACTCGCGATAACCAAGAACCAAACGGAAATGATAATGCGGCGCTGACTATTTTTCGTCATTTTGATAGCGCCACTGTGGTTAAGGGACTTGTCGGCCA
>Ga0209291_1000853_pt1 | contig 28669 bp, 24 predicted proteins | sample GOMGulsemesocosm_FD_184633 | JGI IMG/M metagenome (GOLD analysis project Ga0209291, IMG submission 184633) | Methane-oxidizing microbial communities from mesocosms in the Gulf of Mexico - GOM9B Gulf of Mexico (SPAdes) (version 2) | ecosystem: Environmental > Aquatic > Marine > Cold seeps...
TTCCGCCACTTGGATACTGGATGCTTGATAAGTACCTGCTGTAACAATAGATTTGTAAAGGCTATCAACAAAGTCACTCACTTGTGGAGTCGAGCCTGAAGTAACTTTTAAGATATTAGTTACTCGGCGCTCTTTATCCCCTGGGTTTATACGTTCAGGGCTATAACCTGCATAAAAGTCTTCATTGAACACTAAACTTGAATGACGCTCAACTTCAGGAATACAAACTTCTTCTGTTGCTCCTGGGTATACAGTCGATTCGTAAATAATAACATCGCCTTTATTGATCACCTTGGCGAGCATAGCACTGGCTTTTACCAATGGTGTTAAATCAGGCTGCTTATTTTTATCGATTGGAGTGGGCACAGTGACGATATAAACATTACAGTCTTTTAAATCATCTACATCTGAAGAATATGAAATAAACTCAGAGTCAGCTAGCTCTTCACCGGAGACTTCTAAAGTGAAATCATGTCCTTGCTTTAATTCTCCAACGCGTTTGGTGTTTATATCAAAACCCATGGTTGGATATTTTTTACCAAACTCAACTGCTAAAGGTAAGCCGACATAACCTAAGCCTATAATGCCTAACTTAACGTTTTCTAATGAGTGCAACATACTATGTCCATTTTTTGTTTTTCAAATTTATTTTACTGTTAACTTACGAATAGTCTAAACAGACTTATATCCTACTTACCAATACCACTGATTGACGCTATTGCCACTGCAGAGTTATAAATGATAGTAGTAACACTAGTCCACAACGCTACGTTATTCATGTACTCAGCATCAAGTGGTACAACAATAGTATCACCCGGCTTTAAATTATCACCTGCATCGTTAGTAAACCAATTACCACTATCCATCATCTTAATACTACCATTCGCAGAGATGATATAAATTCGGCCTTCATCGGCACGCTTTTTACTACCACCACTTTGAGATAAGTAATCTTCCGCCGATAAGCTAACATCATAAATATGTGATGAAGTCACTTGTACTTGACCCACTACGTTTATAGAATTTTTTAATGTTGGTACATATAATATATCGCCACCTTCAAGTAAAACATCATAATTTTCATCACCAATAATTTTAGGTAGGTCGAGTACAAGGCGACCTACTGGCTGTACGTTAGCCATATCAGCTAACATTTGTTGGACTTCAACATAAGATTGCGAGTAGTTTTGGTCTGTCATCGATTTTGATGCCATTTCGATACGTAAATCAGCAGTCAATTTCAATAAATTTTGTTGCTCAATTTCACGTAGCTGCACTCGAGTAAAAACAGAGCCTTCTTGGTGAGCAAATTTAGTAAAACCACCTGCTTTACTAATCAAGTCAGCTAAACTTTCGCCACGGCGTACGGTATATTTACCTGGAAAAACAAATTCGCCTCTGAGCTCGACAACATTATTCACACTCCAAGATGGAATTTGATGAATGTTCAACCTATCTCTTGGGCTCAATAAGAGATTATCTTTTTCTTCTTCAACTAGTGCTGCACTGAGACTTATAGCAATTGAAGTTTGCTGTGCCATATAGTTAACAATCTTGTTACGAGTCACTTCAGCACGTACTACATAAGCAGACTCAGTTAAACCACCTGCAGCGGCAACTAAATCAGCTACACGCGCATTTTTAGCGAGCGGATAAGTTCCTGGAAATTTCACTTCACCATCAGCTTCTACTATTTGAATGGGTAAACCTGATTTACCCTGGCGTTTTAATTTTTCGATGATAGGCAATAACAAACGTTGACGAGAAAATAGTGCTAACTCTTTTAGGTCTTGCTCTTCTTCTATTTCACCACCACTAAACTGGGCAATAGACAGTTCAACTATTTTAGCCGCAGCAGCCGCTTCTCTTTCTAGCTGACTGAGCTTTTCTTCGTCACCATATTTGAGCCAAAATTGCTTTTGTTTATATCTTTCTTTAGCCAACTCTTTTTCTTTTTCAGCCAGTTTTTCTTGGGTAAAGGCTAAGGAGTCTAAGCTAATTTTTGTATCAAGTAGTTCAACAACACTAGAAAAGACTAAAATTTTATCATTGCCTTCTAATTGTGCATTATCTGCGGATTCAGGGTTGGCTAACGCATTGGTCAAGTCGAATTGCAGTATTTCAATATTCCGAGCATTATCAATTTCTCTAACAATAATAGAGTAATTTAAATCTGCAGTTTGTAATAGGTGTGAGTCAATGTTAGGGAGTATATCGGTAACTCTTTGTCCTGCTTGCCATTGATACTTACCAGGACGAGTAACAGCACCGATAACAGTAATTGATTTTTCAAACATCTCAGCAGCTTTCATTACATGAATGGCATCACCTGCTTGGACTTTTTTAGCTAAATCATAGGTTTTAGTTAAATCAATGTTAACAACGCTGCGCAGAGCATTCTCATTATAGCGCTCAACGCGTGTTGTTTTTGCAAAAGCCGTTGGTAATAAGCCACCAGACATTGCCAAAACATTAGTAAAGTCACTTTCTTCTTTTAATTCATAAATGGCTGGGCGTCTTACTTCACCCTCTACACTAATGGTAGCCCCTTTAGCAGTAATAAAGACCACATCGCCCTGTTGTAAAGTTACATCATTACTAGAATCACCATCGATTAAAAGTTCATATAGATCTAAGGTTTTTATTAACTTACCCGCACGTTTAAGTTGAATATTACGTAGGCTACCAATATCGCTGATTCCACCTGCTGCAAAAATTGCATGGGTAATGCTTGATAAGGAACTTAAGGTATAAGGTCCAGGTTTAAAGGCGTCACCAAGCACAAAAATACGCATAGAGCGCAGAGAAGCAATGCCTACGACAACGTCGACACCGATTACTTTTTCTTTAATACGCGCGGTTAATAAACGCTTCATCTCATTAAAAGTTAGGCCTGAAACGGTAAAAGGACCATATGATGGAAAAATTATTTGCCCTTCACGATTAACCTTTAATTCAAGCTCGTCTTTTTCTTTACCAAAGACTTGTATAGATATTTCATCCCCAGGACCAATAACGTATCCTGCTGGGATGGCAATGTCCATCATAGGTGCAAACGTTTGCGGGGCATTAGCAAAAACATCATAACCAAACGGCTTGAGTTCATCACTTTCTTCTAATTCATTTAATTCCTCTAACTCTTCCTCTGTCATGGGATTACCATCCAGATCAAACTGAGTGCCACGCGGGAAAGTTTCAGTATTATTTGTTTTTTCACCTGAGTCTTTAGCAGATAACTGTCCCTTAAGACTATTTATATCTAAACCCATGCTTTTAGCTAGCGCTTCTTGCTGTGATGGTGGCAACTTTTTAAATTGCTCAAGTTGCTGCGGCGATATATCTGCTGCAAAAGTTTGTGATGAGTAACTTACAAAAGAAAAACTAAATACCAGTAATGCTGTGGCAGCAATACTGTGATTGTTTCTATGGTGATTTTTTACAAACTGTTTTATGGCGGTAATCATATTGCGCAAATATTCCTATAAAGCATGTGCTGTAATACATGTAAACTAAGGGCTTTAATCCATCCCTGTACTAATGCCAGAGCCTGAGCTTATCAACTAAATTTAGTGACGACGAAGTTTACCAGTATATGGGTATGCAAACAATATGTTAACCGAGCTAGTCATGGGTATTATTGTACTCTAGGTTAGTAAGTGCTAGGAAACATTTCTCTACAACCTCCAAAGCAAGGTAAACATTGATTTACAGCAAAACTTGCCTTTATTTGTTCACACAGGTATAACTCTTCCTTTACTGAAAAACTCAACATAGAAGTTACAGTAAAAAACTAACGCTAACGATTATAAAAATAAAATCTAGGATAATGATATGACTCAACCTAATGCGGGAACGCTGTTTGGCCACCCTAAAGGACTTTTCCTTTTATTTGGTACTGAAATGTGGGAGCGTTTCGGATACTACGGGATGCGTGCCTTATTGGTATTGTATCTAATTGCATCAACACAAGACGGCGGTTTTGGCTGGACTAACCAAGAAGCGTTAAGGCTATATGGTTTCTTCACTATGGCTGTATATTTAACACCTGTGATAGGTGGTTGGTTAGCCGATAACTATATCGGTCAACGTAAAGCTATTATTTGGGGCGGACTAATTTTCTCCTTAGGTTATTTTACCTTAGGTATTCCTAAGTCGATGATTGTCGGCATGGAAGAAACGGTATTTTATATCGGTTTAGCGCTTATTATTATTGGTAACGGTTTATTTAAAGCCAATGTTTCAAGTTTAGTGGGTGAGCTTTATGAAGATGGCGATCACAGACGTGACGGCGCTTTCACTATTTTCTATATGGGTATTAACTTAGGTGCCTTTTTAGCACCAATTACTGTTGGTGTTCTTGGCGAAACGGTTAACTGGCATTACGGCTTTATCTTAGCCGGTTGTGGTATGTTAATTGGTTTAACCTTACAACTGACCTTAGCCAATAAATATTTAGGTGATATCGGTGTCGAGCCATCAGCTAAACGTACTAAAGGTGAGCAAGTACCAGATGCACCGTTAACCTCTCAAGATATCGATCGCATGAAAGTTATTTTAATTATGAGCATGTTTTCGGTAATTTTCTGGGCAGGTTTTGAACAAGCCGGTGGTTTATTCACTATTTATGCTTCTGACTTCACCGACCGTACTATCTTTGGTTTTGAAATTGCGGCTTCATCATTTCAATCATTGAATGCGATGTTCATTATTTTATTAGCACCTTTTGTTGCCTCTACTTGGGTTAAAATGGGTTCAAATGAACCTACGTCACCGAAGAAATTCGCCCTGGCGATGTTGTTTTTAGCATTAGGTTTCTTCGTGATGTTATGGGCTACTATGGTTCAAGGTGGCGATGTTGCAGTAAAAGTAAGCATGTTGTTCTTAGTATTTGCTTACCTTTTCCATACCTTAGGTGAGTTATGTTTATCGCCAATAGGTTTGTCTATGGTAACTAAATTAGCACCACTTAAATTCACCTCATTATTAATGGGCATTTGGTTCTTCTTTACTGCTTTATCTAACTGGTTAGCCGCATTTATTGGCTCATTTGTTGGTGAAGGTGAAGAGATGGTTAACAATGCCGCAAACATATTTATGGGTGTTGGCATTGGCGCTTTAATTACTGGCCTTATCATCTACCTTTCAGCGGGTAAATTAGTTGAATGGATGCATGGCGCTGAAGGTGATAGCAACCATGATTTAGAAGCTAAAATTGAAGAAGAAATTTCTGTGACAGGTACTCATGAGGGTATTTCTGAATCTCGTAGCTAATTAGCTATTTAGCTATTTAGCTATTTAAGTCACAAGAATAGTATTAAGCTGGCAGAGTAATCTCCCAGCTTTTTTTATACAAAAATTTTGATCATTAATTAAAGAATAAAGATTCTATCTATGGAAACTCGTTCACAGCTTAGAGCAACAATAAGACAACGCCGCAATGCGCTTTCTATTGATGAACAACAAAAATCAGGTTTAGAGCTAACTGTTCGCCTGTCTAACCATACAAAAATTCAGCAAGCATCCCGTATTGCTATTTACTTAACCAATGATGGTGAATTATCAACAAGCAGTTTTATAGATTGGTGTTGGCAGAACAAAAAGCAGGTTTACTTACCCGTAGTACATCCTTTTAGTCCAGGTAATTTACTTTTCTTACATTACCAAAAAGATACAAGATTAATAAAGAATGTTTATGGTATTTTAGAGCCTAAATTAGATATAACTAAAGTGAGTCCATTGACTGAACTTGATGTTATTTGTACGCCACTGGTAGCGTTCGATGATTCCGGTGCAAGGTTAGGTATGGGCGGTGGTTTTTATGATAGAAGCTTAGCTCACTGGCAGAAAACTAAGATCTATCCAATAGGACTTGCCCATGACTGCCAATTGGTAACTAAGGTTCCCGTAGAAACATGGGACATTCCTTTACCAGAGATAATCACTCCTAGTAAACGCTATCGTTTTTTATAATGAAAGATTTGTGACCTATCAATCCTGTTTAGAACAATTGAATTAACGTTAAATTAAAACAGGACTGATATCCATTCAATAAACTTAACGCTGCGGCCACTGTAACTCGGTAAACACCTGATGCCACTGGTCATCAAATGAAGCAGATATTTTCATTCTTTTATTCGTAATAGGATGATTAAACTCTAATGATTTAGCAATCAACATTAAACGTTTAAAAGCAAAGTGTTCAATAAAGAACGGATTTTGTTTGTTATCACCATAGTTGATATCACCGATAATTGGGTGACGTAAGTGTGCTAAGTGGCGTCTAATTTGATGACGTCTTCCGGTTATCGGTTGTACTTCAACCAAAGAATACCGAACACTGTCAAATTTACCTACCTTAATAGGTAAACTCGCTTGCTCTATCACCCGATAATAACTTTGAGCTGACTGAGCGGGTTTATCACGACTGACATTTTTATCACCCAGTTTATCTAATTTCTCTTTCAGCGGGTGGTCGATAAAGCCTATGACTGGCTCAGTATTACCTCCCGCTAAAGATGATGTTATTTTAGCTGTTTCATTGATGGATACATGACCACGTACCAAGGCATAATAGGTTTTTACCATTGCCAAATAGCTATTATCGCTCTTTACAAGATCCACATTATCTAGAGTATCAGCCTGCTCACTTTTATTAGCAAAAGCTTCACTTAATGTTGTGGCAACCTCTTTAGTTAATGCAAAAAGTAAAACTCCTGAGGTAGGTCTATCCAATCGATGAACGGGGTAAACATATTGTCCAACTTGGTCACGCACTAATTGCAAAGCAAAATATATTTCATCTTTGTCCATAAAACTGCGATGAACAAAAAGGCCCGCAGGTTTATCAACAGCGACCATATATTCGTCTTGATATAAGATAGTCAATATAGGCTTTTCCATGTCGACTTCTTTTATTATTGTTTTATCAAGATTATCAGGAGACTCGGTGTTATCAATATCACTCATCCATTACTTCCCTTGTGCTGTTAATGTCTTATCAATTTTTCTAATAATTACAAGTAAAGACTCTACTTGACCAGATAGATGTTTAAAAGACACTTCAGCCATAGGCGTTAACGCTATTTTAGTCGGGAGACTTTGACCTTGATTAATCATCAGACTGGCTTTTTCAATGAATACAAATTGTAACCATTGTTCAAAAGTTAAAGTATCACAACAAAATGGCGCACTACTTGAAAGTTCAAGAAGGCTCGGTTGCTGCTCTTGCCAAAGGTTTAACCTTTGCAGTTCTTTACTTAATTCTTCCAACAAGCCTGCAGTATATTCAAAGTGTTCTTTCATCATCAGCGGTATATTACTTATGGTCGATTATTTTACTATGTTAATGTCGGCATTATCCTTATAATATGGCGCTATAACAAGCGGCAATATTTTCGATTTTATGACTGACATAACACCAGAAAAACATATAGAAACCCTTTCAGAACTACTTAAACTTTCAGGTTCACAATATCGTCTTTACGATATTGGTCGCTTAGTCAGTAAATTACCCAAAGAGCAGTTTGAAAAGGTTGAGTTAAATCAACTCCCCTACCCAACACCAGTGCAAGGGCATGCATGTATTGCTATTGCCTTTTGGCAAAAGAAATCTTCACAGCCCTATCTCTGGTTACTTAAGTTACCCCTAGATGAACGTGGTTTGTTAAACCAAGGGGCTAGAAATCATTTTATCGCAATAATTGTAGAGGCTTTAGGTGCTGATTTAACGCAGGAAACATCGAAAAAGCAAGAAGAGTTACTCAATAGTAACCCTTATTTGTTCACCCCCGCACAATATAAACTGGCGAGTTTAAACAGTAAAATCAAAGTTGATTTGAAGCAACCGCCTAGTGAATATTTTTTACCCTTTAAAGAATACCTTAGTAATAATTCAGACTGGAGTAATTGGCAAAACGTTGGAGTACAAGGCATAACTGATTTTGTTGCCAGACTAAAACAAGATAATCACAATGAATTATTGCTCAACGCACTGCCTCATTTACCCGAAGAAGTATTATCTCCGGTTTGTAGTGCCTTAGAAAATGAGCAATACCCTGTAGCGATAGTTGATTCTTTGGTAAATTTATTTACCTCTACCTTAGAAAGTGAACCAACAAATCCAATAGTTATGCAATTATTACGCTCAGTAGCGGCGAGTAGCCACCATATTCATGTAAAGAATATGGTTGAAAAACTGTTGAGTAAACCCCAAGTAAGTAACGAGTTACTCATCACTTTATCTGGTCGATGCTGGCAAGCATTAGCTGATGAAAAAGTGCTTATGAGTTATTTTGAAAATTTACTTAAAAATAATGATTTAACACTGTTCTCTAGTATTTTTAAAGACTTGGTGAGTATTCCATTAATAAGGCCGATCGCCTTTGCATGTATTCGCAGTGAAAATCGCTCACCAGAACTCGCACAAGCTATTGGGCAATTATTTAGTCAAAATTAATTTTTATTAATTGTGGAAAGTATCATTTATGGAAAATATTTATTATTTATTACTTTTTTGTTTGTTTTGCTGGTATTTCGTTTATTTAAGACAAGTATCTGAAGCGGCTAAACGTCATGTGAATAAATACTGTAAAGACGGAGGCTTGCAATTTATTTCGCTGGCTAGACGCTCAAGTAGAATAAAATTTACTAAAAAACATGGCTTTTGTATTTATAGCATTTTTGATTTTGATTTTAGCGGTGATGGCGAGTCTAACAACCAAGGCTGTCTTACGCTTTATGGTTTAAAACTAGACGAAATAAACTTACCTGCTTACCGAGTGAGTTAACGCTGACGTCATAAGTAAAATTATGACTATATAGCCATAAAGCTAACAAACAACAAATACGTAATTTAATCTACCTTTCTATTGGAGTTTTTGTGCCACTTTTACAATCAGTTTTTTGTCTCAGAGGGTCAGACGATCGAAGCCGATTTTTTGTATCTACCATTATTGCTCTTTTAGGTTTCATATTTTTCTCTGTAATTTTTTCAGGCTACTTAGCGGTAATTATTGTAGTTTTATTAACCCTAACGGCTGTACTTACCTGTAGTACTAAGCGTCGTTTACATGATGCTAAGCTAAACAAAAATTGGCAATTAGTACCCGGCTCTCTTTTTTTACTTACCGGTGTATTGAGTGTATTTATTGAAAATAGTAGCAGCTATTATTTATTAATATTACCCGCCTTAAGTACTGCACTTTTACTCACTTACCCAAGTAAAAACCCAAAAGCTCACAATCACTATATCTTCGGCTATTACGGTCCTATAGATCTTAGTATTTACATCAAAGCGCCTGTGGTAATGAAAGCCCATAGTCAACGTATTGAACCTACATTAATTGCTGATGGCGTTAGTGAACAGCTTTATATTAATGAATCTTCGACTGAGCAAAACATTAACACTGATGATTCCTCAAGTTTTGAAGTTAACGATAAACAAGTCGATATTGGCGAACTTATTCGCTTAAAATTTCTTAGTAACCGTAAGTTACAGCTTGGCGTTATCGCCAGTGTCGTACTAATTTTTATCTTAGTATTGATTAATAGTGTCTTTACCTCTATCAATCAAAAAGATGAGAATATTGTTGATGCTGGGTTGAATGATCCGAAAGTATTACCTACTAATATAGCCAACAATATTATTGCCAATAAAAATCATTTACTCGCTATGCCTGATAATTTCAATTTATATTTATCCGAGTACCGAGGCATTATTATTCACTGGCAAGCAGATCAAGTTGCTGATGGCGAGCTTTGGTCCTTATTATCAGCAAGTGGTGATAAAAGTTGTCAAAGTATAACCTTTAATAAAGGCTCTGAAATCCGCCCTCTCGCTGTTCTAGTCGAAAATGGTAGTGATTATTTCGCCAGTTTCTCTCCTCTTGATAGCGCTGAGTTGGTACAAGCCCTCGCCTTTCGTGGTAAGTTCTCGTTATGTGGCTATAGCTTCTCTTTAAAAGGCACCCAAGCAGTCTTAGGTAAACATAGAAGCTATGCGCCTTTTTTAGATAAAGACGCTTAAGTCTTATTTTAAGTTTTCAGTGTAATCACTTGAAGTAAACCTGGTATAAAAAAAGCTGCTCAATTAACATTGGCAGCTTTTTATAATGACTAATTATAATCTAAACTCGTTAGCAAGGCGTTCTGCTTTAAAATATGTCCTTATTAAGTGAAGCTGATACCAGCCTTTATCAAATCAGTATATATGCTTTTCATAGCGATCGTATTTTCGCTGAGCGAGTCATCCCATTTATCACGTTTATCAAACCCTAGACCACTAATTTTAAAATAGTGATCTGTTTTTATATCACTTTTATCCAAACACGCTTTTGTACAGCCTAGATCACAACCATCAATGGCAATGATAGGTCGACCAGATTTAGCTAACTCCAGAATAGGTCTCACTTTCCCTACGACACCTGAAATACAAGACATCTCCGCAATGCCGTCACCATCAAGACTTAATGAGATATTATGCGCCATTTGAGCGAGATTCGAGCAACCCGAGCAAGAGTAGACTATTGGTTTACCTCTTTGGTTATCATTATTTGTTATAAAGGGTTCTTGTAAGTTCGACATAAAAGTCACTCCTAGCTACTTTATTAATTACTCAATTAGCTACCTTATTATCGGGTAACCTTATCAATATATACCCAAGCTACTTCAAGATGTGGAATTCAGCTGGAATTAGAAACGTCTTTAGACAAGGCATTGATTGAAGAGAATGGTTATTCAGGAGAATAAGCTCCTGCACTCCATAAGAAACTACATCCATGTAGCTCCCTTGTCGAAATCAATAACGATGGGTAAAACGTTTCTAAACCCGCCCTACGGGGGCGATTGAGCAACTCATATCCATCGTAGCGTATCTGATTAAGGGAATAACCATTAATAAAATACGCGCCTTGATTATGAATCGCTCAAGCGTCCTGAAACGTAATCTTGAAATAGCTTGGGTATGTGCATTTTAACAAGTAGAAATAACGAAGAATTGATTTAGATCAATGCAATAAACAATACCCTTTATATTATTGTGGTTAATTGTACCAATCGGTTACTATTTGTTTTATTTTTACCATATCTAAGTGTGTTTGGCAGGCTTTACTTACTCGCTCAATCGCTTGCTCCTCAAGCGCTTCAACACTTGGAGCTTTACTTACCTCATAACCCAACCAGTGAATAAAGAGCTGTAAAGCTTCAGGTTGGTCAAATAACCCATGCAAATAGCATCCGGCTATTTGACCATCATCACTTAATAATCCTTGTTTATCGCCTTGTATACTAAGCAAGTACGATGATTTCCTCTCTTCATCAAGAAAAGTACTTTGACCAGCATGAATTTCATAGCCCTTAATCTCTACACTCTGCAGAGCTAACTCTAAAAGGCCTGAAACATTAATCAAGGTTTTTTCAGCCTTTAACACTGTCTTCATAGCAAAATAACCGAGTCCTTTACTTGTACCTGACTGACCTTCTAATCCTTCAGGATCATCAATCAACTCACCCAACATTTGATAACCACCGCAGATGCCTATCACTTTACCTTGATAACGTAAATGCTTAGCAATATCATCATGCCAACCTCGTTGACGTAAAAAATCAAGATCGCTACGAACATTTTTACTGCCCGGCAGAATAATCAGATCACAAGCAGGAATAGCTACTTTTTCAGGACAACTCTCACCCTCAGAGCCTTTTGCGAATAGGAACTGGCAATCAATATTCTCATGATGGCGTAAGGCATCAAAATCAGTATGGTTACTCATATGCGGATAGACTAAAACAACGATACGAACTTTTGTCGAAGCTGATGTATCTTCAACTGAGGTTTGTTTTGTTACTAGCGCATCCTCAGAGGAAATATCCAAGCCGTGTAAATAAGGCAAAACCCCTAACACCGGTTTATTTGTCTTTTCCTCTAACCAAGTCAGGCCAGATTCCAGTAATTTTATATCTCCTCGAAAACGGTTAATGACAAAACCAACCACTCTATCTTGCTCTGATTGCGACAATAGCATTAAGGTCCCTACTAATTGTGCAAAAACTCCACCTTTGTCAATATCGGCAATAATTAAAACTGGGCAATCAACGGCTTCAGCAAAGCCCATATTGGCAATATCACCTTCGCGTAAATTTATTTCTGCAGGACTGCCAGCCCCTTCAACAATCACCAAATCATATTGCTGCGTTAACCGCTGATGAGAGCTAAGTACTGCTTGCATAGCCACTTTCTTATAATCTTGGTACTCACTGGCCTCCATGTTTGACGATGTTTTATGTTTCAGTGCCTTACCGTGAACAATAACTTGCACACCGGTATCACTATTAGGTTTTAATAATATAGGATTGAAATCGACATCTAACGCTAAGCGAGCTGCTTTAGCTTGCAACGCTTGTGCCCGGCCAATTTCACCACCACAAGGAGTAACAGCACTATTAAGCGCCATATTTTGCGGCTTAAATGGCGCCACTTTAATATGCAAATCAGAAAAAACACGGCATAAGCCTGCCACTAAGGTAGTTTTACCTGCATCAGATGTTGTGCCCTGTATCATCAAGGTCTTACACTGACCTGATTGCGCTATCTCAAAAGAGTTTTTTGTAGTCTGGGCGCTATTTTTATTAACTTGCACTTTATAATTCCTCAAGAAATGGCATAGCAATGCTAGTCACTTGTTGGTGTAGTTGATCATCTTGGTAAGGTTTACTAATAACAATACGAGATATACTGCCATGACTAATCTTTAGTTTCTGGTGCCAGCTGGCTTGTTGCCAATCTAGCTGTAATATATGCGCTAAGATCATACGAATAACGCCACCATGGACAACAACTAAAACCCGTCTAGGTGCTTGTAAGTCTCTTTGCTGAGATAAAAGTATAACTTGCTGCTCTATCAGTCTGTGCCAAGCCCTCTTCACTCGTTGATAAAAATCTGATAATGCTTCGGCACCGGGTAATACTATGTCAGCAGGTGTTTGCAAAAAGGCTTCAAGTTGTGACCAACACAGTTCAGTTTCACCGTATTGCTCGGCTTTAATTTTATGTTGTTGCTCAGCTATAGTAGAGGTCTCGTTGAAATAAAGATCATCAAAGGCAACGCCATCAAAGCAACCGAAATTCATTTCATGTAAATCGAGTGATATATCTAACGGTAAGTTACACCGAGCTGAAAACTCTTTAGCCAAAAGCTGACATCGTTTTAAAGGTGAGCAAACAATACTTTGATAGGCTTTGCTGGTTTGTTGTTGGGAGACTAAGCGCTCAAGTAAACGTGAATTATCTGCAGTATTTGGCGTTACATCAGTACAGCCATATAAAGCGGCTTTGCCTTCGACTTTAACATGTCTTATCAAGTCAATTTCAAGCATGGAAATCCATTTATTTACTCATTAGCATTTTTAATACAAAGGGGAATACCGGCGGTAACCAAAGTCACTTTATCGGCAACTTCTGCAACCCTTTGATTCAACCAACCACAGTAATCAACGTATAAACGAGTAGATTCACCCATAGGGATCACACCTAAGCCGATCTCATTACTGACAATAATGAGATCAACTGTGCTAGACAGCAAACTTACTATTAACTTATCGGTTTGGGTTTGCAAATGCTGACTTTGCTCAGCCCTGCTAGCTTCATCAACCGCATAAAGTTGATTATTTAACCACAGGGTCAAACAGTCTAATAAATAAACACTATTTTTATCAAGATCTGTAAGCTGTTCCGCAAGGGCTAATGGACATTCAATTAATTGCCAGTTATCACCTCTATCATATTGATGTTTACTGATCCTACTGTCCATCTCTGTATCAATAACGGTTGCCGTGGCAATATACACCAGTTGCTTATCCTGAAATTCGGCTAACGCGCGTGTTTGTTGCTCTGCAAATCGTGACTTACCCGAGCGAGCGCCACCTAAAATAAAATGAATCACACTATGCCCCCTATAAAAGTAACTCCTGTCAAAACAAGGCCTGAAAAAGTATTATTACTGAGGTAAGAAACAAGCGTTAGGTAAATAAGTAGCTCAGAAATTTGCTGCCCAGCACCTAAACAGTCCCCGGTAAAACCGCCAATTTTTGACATAAGCCACTGTTTAAATAGCCAGCGAAAAATCAATAAAATACTCAGTAAAGAGAAGATGACTTCACTTGAATAAAAAATCAGTGGCACAACACCTATTAACAGTAAAGTTGCTAATTCAGAAAAAGATTGTGCTTGTGCTAAGGGTTTACTTTTACTTTGCTCAATATCACTGACATAGGGCATAGCTGAAATTAAGCTACCGGCAACCGCTCTAGATAACATTTCAGCGAGTATAATAGCTAAAAGTAAGTAATTACTATCTTGATTAGCTAACTCTACCAGTAGTGTAAACTTTAATAATAAAGCAATGACTAAGGTAACCGCACCATAAGTGCCGATACGACTATCCTTCATAATAGTCAGTCGCTTTTCTATGTTAAATGCCCCACCTATGCCATCGGCCATATCGGCTAAACCATCTTCATGAAAAGCACCCGTTAACAACAAACTTATCCCCATCATTAGCAATATAGATATATTCGCGGGTAAAAAGCTACTAAAACAAAGATAACTTAACGCTAGCAGTAAACCTGTGATTAATCCCACTAAGGAGAAATATCTGTTTGCTTTATTTAACAATGACTCTGAGTAGTGCATTGTTTTGGGAACAGGTAAACGGGTAAAAAAGCTTAACGCCAAATAAAATAAGTTTAATTGAGCTTTCACTTTATCTTTTAACGGCTCCTTTGCCTCTGCAATCAAACTGTCACTCCTGCACTTTCAAAACTGGCCATATTATTGTAAAAACTGGCTGACGCTTTTATCAATGGCAAGGAAAGTGCTGCACCTGTACCTTCTCCCAAACGAAGTCCTAAGCTTAATAGCGGCTGAGAGCTAATGTCGCTAAAGGTTTGTGCTGCCATCAGCTCTTCAAGTAAAGCTTGATGTGCTTTTTCTTGAGAAACATGAGAAAAAATAAGGTAATTGGCAACATTTTCATTTAAACGTTGCGCCACTAACGCAGCGACAGTGACAATAAAACCATCTATAACAACAGGTATACTCATTGATGCCGCTGTCAATATGGCCGAAACCATTTGCACAATCTCAAAACCGCCTAACTCAGCTAAGACTATTAAAACTTCTTTTTCAGTTAAATTAAGTGTCTCGCGCTCTAGTGGGCTAATCCTTTGTATTGCTTTTTCAATAAGCGCTATTTTTTTCTCTAATTGTTCATCGGTAATACCTGTTCCTCGCCCCACACACTCATCAATACTCAATGAAGTTAATGCTGACATTAGTGCAGCGGCAGAGCTGGTATTGGCAATTCCCATTTCACCTAATAGTAATAACTCAACACCTTGCTCGACCTTTGTCTTAATTAGCTGTTGTGCATATTCAAAACCCTGCTCGACCTGAGTGATAGACATAGCGGGTTTCTCCGAGAGATTATCAGTTCCTGCCCCAAGTCGTTGCGCAATAAATTCAACTTTATTGACTTTATCGTCGACCAATGGAGGGAGTTCATCATGACCGAAAGACTGTAATATGCCGCAATCAATAACAGTTAAGGTAATATCATTACTTTGGCAAAAACAGTTTATCGCTGCTCCTCCATGTAAAAAATTAAGCACCATTTGTTTAGTTACTGCACTGGGTGCAATACTGACACTCTCTTCATTAATGCCATGATCGCCTGCAAAAACTAACATAGCAGGAGCTTTTATACTGATTTGATTAACACTATTATTATCTGAACTATAGCTATCAATACTAGATTTTTTTTGACGCCTTTGCTCAGTGATTAATGCAAGCTGTAAAGCTAACGGCTCTAATGCACCAAGGGCACCTAACGGCTTAGTTTTGTTATCAATTTTAGCTTGTATATAGGCTAAGGTATTTTTGTTCAAAGGTGAGATAGGCATCATGAGGTTTAGTCTAAAGCAGTTAAATCGGGAAAATAATGACATTATTTTAAGCTATTTAACTGACAAAAACATAACTTCTTTTAGTGACTTACAATAGAATAATCATTACTTCATCAAAGCGCCTTGAATTAAAATTGCCCAAGCTCTCTTAAACCGACATCTTGAATGGTAACGGATATAAATCATTAAAAGTATACTCATTGCTGAACTAGGAAAATGTATTAAAACTCTGTAACATCTACAACAGAAATTTTCACCTTAAAATTTTACGTCAGGCTGATATAGTTTTATGAAATCATATACAAAGTTTACCCTTATCCTTTCCAGCATACTTTTGGCAAGTTGTGTTAATCAAAATACAAAAATTGCCGCTAACATCATGCCCACCACAAATGCATGTACCAAACTAGATTTACTTAAAAGTGCTTATTACACGGACTTTGAGTCATTAAAAGAAATAAAAACATCAGGTAGAGCTAGCAACATTTGGCGAGCAAAATATCAACTTTTTGGTGAAAAATGCCAAGTATTTTCGTGGGGTGGAAAACAGCATACCTACTCATGCCGATTAGTTGCTCCCGATGAAAAAACCGCTCAGAAATATTACCAGAGCGCTAAAAAAATTACTCAAGAGTGTTTAGGTGAAAAATGGCTTTTAGAGGAAAGTAATAGAGCACATGATGACGGTATGAAAACAAGCTTTACTAATCATGGCGCTAAACCGAGTGAAAAGGTTACATTTTCAACACATTTAGTACCCAGTTCAGGGGTGTTTTCCACAACCTGGACGATTTTCTATTATGTAGGTAATAGTTCACAGCCAAAATAAAAAAGCATTAATGAATAGAGTTTTTATTGCTTAACGATTATTTTTGATAAGATTAATTTTCAATTTATTTTTGAAAGCTAGAAACTAAAAAGCTGATAATAACTCTTAAAAGTCACTATCAGCTTTAATCATTGACTGTTCATTGTCGATTAATTGCCGTCAGGCTCAAACCCATCTAATGTAACCCCGGATAAACCTCCCGTCCCACCTTGATCATTACTACGCAACTTAATCATTAAACGTAGATCATTTGGCGAATCCGCATGGTGCAATGCATCGGCATAAGTAATCATCCCCTGCTGGTAATGCTTAAATAATGCTTGGTCGAAGGTTTGCATACCCAATTCATTTGATTTTTCCATCACTTCTTTAATACTGCCCACATCACCTTTTTTTATTAGCTCACTAATAAAAGGTGAGTTGAGTAAAATTTCAATCGCGGCAACACGGCTATGGCCATCTTTTGTTGGTACAAGTTGCTGAGCGATAATACCACGTAAATTTAGCGCCAAATCAAATAACAATTTACCATGTTGGTCTGCAGGAACTAAGTGCATAATACGGTCAATGGCTTGGTTAGCATTATTAGCATGCAAAGTAGCAATACATAAATGACCCGTTTCAGCAAAACTTAAGGCGTGCTCCATTATCTCTTGGTTTCTAATTTCTCCAATTAAAATGACGTCAGGCGCCTGACGTAATGAGCTTTGCAGAGCGGCATCAAACGATTCAGTATCTAAACCTACTTCTCGTTGGGTGATCATACTTTTTCCGTGCTCATGAACAAACTCTACCGGATCTTCAATAGTTAAAATATGTCCAGGAGAATTACGGTTACGATAACCTATCAATGACGCCATAGAGGTAGACTTACCAGTGCCTGTACCACCAACAAATAGTACTAAGCCACGTTTAGACATAACCACATCTTTTAAAATAGGCGGTAAACCAAGATCGTCGACATCAGGTATTTCGGTGACAATACGTCGACAAACCATACCGGCCATATCACGTTGCCAAAAAGCAGAAATACGAAAACGGCCAATGCCCTCAATTTCAATGGCAAAGTTACATTCTTTTTCGTTATTAAATTGATTTTTTTGCTTCTCATTCATGGCGTCATAAACTAGCGCTAATGATTCTTCAGCAGTCAATACCCCATCATCAATTGGCTGTAACTCACCATTAATTTTTGCGCTTACCGCCAATTTAGCCGTAACAAACATATCAGAGGCGTCTTCTTTTACCATTCTTTCTAATAATTCATGAAGTCTCATGTAATATCCTCTATCTCATTCACTTTTTCATTCAGCCATCAACTTAAAATACTCTTTATTAAAAGCCTGAAAATTGATTTTTATCAACCGCTTTTTCCATCGCATCTTGTTTGGTGATCATGCCTCGGTTAACCAAATTCTGCAGACATTGATCCATCGTTTGCATGCCATGTTGCATACCAGTTTGAATAGCTGAATACATTTGCGCAATTTTGTCTTCACGGATAAGGTTACGAATAGCAGGTACACCAATCATAATTTCATGAGCAGCCACTCGACCACCACCGACCTTTTTAATCAAACATTGTGAAATTACTGCCCGAAGTGACTCTGATAACATAGAGCGAACCATCGACTTCTCTTCCCCTGGGAAGACATCAATAATACGGTCAATAGTTTTTGGTGCTGAAGTGGTATGCAAGGTACCAAAAACTAAGTGGCCCGTTTCTGCTGCAGTCATGGCTAATCGAATAGTTTCTAAATCTCGCATTTCACCAACAAGAATGACATCTGGGTCTTCACGTAAGGCTGATCGCAATGCCGCTGAAAAGCTTAAGGTATCACGATGTACTTCTCGTTGGTTGATAAGACATTTTTTATTCTCATGGACAAATTCTATTGGGTCTTCAATAGTTAGTATATGATCGTGTTTGTTATCGTTAATATAATCAACCATGGCTGCTAGCGTAGTTGACTTACCAGAGCCTGTCGGTCCTGTAACTAAAACTAAACCACGTGGAGTGTCTGAAATTTCACGAAATATATCAGGGCAACCTAAGTCATCAAGTGAAAGAATCTTACTTGGAATGGTACGAAATACTGCTGCTGGCCCACGATTTTGGTTAAATGCATTTACCCTGAAACGTGCTAAATTAGGCACTTCAAAAGAGAAATCAACCTCTAAGTTTTCTTCATATTCTTTACGCTGACGGTCATTCATGATGTCATACACTAATGCGTTAACATCTTTAGCATCAAAGGCTGGTATATTGAGTTTACGCACATCACCATCAACTCGAATAGACGGCGGAGTGCCCGTTGATAAATGTAAATCTGATGCGTCATGTTGCACACTAAATGCAAGTAGTTCGGTAATATCCATAAAAGCCTCTTTATATAGGTTGATAAACAATAATAATATTATCTTTTATCGGTAATTATTTAATAATGTAATAGGTTATACTAACCAGAAAATAAGATAAGTTAAAACAGTTCACTATAATTTCACATGATAAATATTAAAAATAATATTGATAAAATTAAAGCGCAAATTCAACAAGCTTGCCAACAAAGTGGTCGATTAATTCCATTAATGGAATCGTCGAAGCCAATATCCGAGCAATCATCTCCAGTATCACTACTCGCTGTCAGTAAAACAAAGCCGGCCTCACTGATTGAGCAAGCTTATCTCGCTGGCCAACATGATTTTGGTGAAAACTACTTACAAGAAGCGGTAGAAAAAATTGAACAGCTTGATCAACTATCGGACATAAATTGGCACTTTATTGGGCCAATACAATCAAATAAAACGAAATTAATCGCTAGTAACTTTTCTTGGGTTCATAGTGTTGACAGGGAAAAAATAGCACTGCGCCTTAATCAACACCTCAATGATGATAATTGCCACAATACTCCGCTAAACATTTGTTTACAAGTGAATATTAGTAATGAAGATTCAAAGTCAGGTATAACTATTGAGCAAGTTTTTTCTCTCGCTAGCGTAGTTGATAGTTGTGATAAACTCACTTTACGTGGCTTAATGGCTGTGCCAGAAAAAAATGCACCTAAAGCCTGTTATGAAAAAATGCAGAAATTATTTATTGAACTTAAAAAACAATATCCCAGCGTTGATACTCTCTCTCTTGGCATGTCTAATGATTTAGATGAGGCTATAACTCATGGCTCAACCATGGTGAGAATTGGTACTGCCATTTTTGGCGCTCGAACAATCAAAAATTAACTTGTAGGACTATCTTTATGAACAAAATTTCCTTTATTGGTGCTGGAAATATGGCACGAGCGATTATTATTGGCTTAGTCAACTCTGGTGTTTTAGCTAAAAACATTATGGTCGCTAATCCATCTGAAGAGAAAAGGCTCAACCTAGCACAAGAATTTGGCGTTTTACAAACCGATGATAATAATAAGGCAAGTGACTTTGCCGACGTAATTGTACTGTGTGTTAAACCACACTTTATCAATGAAGTTTCTCAAAAAATAAGTCAAGAAGTTGATATTACAGGTAAGCTATTTATTTCAGTAGCGGCAGGGCGAACGGTTGAACAAGTTCAACAAGCTCTAGTTCAAGGCAACAACAAAGCTTTCCCAGCTTTAGTCCGTGTAATGCCCAATACGCCTTCTCAACTAGGTTTAGGCATGAGTGGTTTATTTGCTTCAGACGAAGTAACTATTGAGCAAAAATCTATTGCAGAAAAACTAATGAGTGCCGTGGGTAAAATAATTTGGCTCGACACCGAAGACCAGATTAACGATATTATTGCTGTTGCTGGATCTGCTCCTGCTTACTTCTTCTTATTCATGGAAGCAATGGAAAAACAGGCACAGAGCTTAGGCTTTTCAGCCCAAGAAAGTCGCATGTTAGTTCAACAAACTGCACTTGGTGCGGCACAGATGGTAGCGCACAATGATGATGACATCAGCACGTTACGCGCCAACGTCACTTCAAAAGGCGGCGCAACACATGCAGCAATTGAGCAATTTAAACACGATGGTATGGAAGAAATGGTAAAAAATGCCATGAATGCCGCTATTGCTCGTGCTGAAGAAATGGCTAAATAATTCATTTCACTGTTTAAACTTAAATTTAATTAAAGGAAACTCCATGGAAGCACTTATTTATTTGCTTAGATTCGCCTTCGACGCCTTGTTAATGATTCTAATCATTCGTGTATGGCTACAATGGGTTAAAGCTGACTTTTATAACCCATTAAGTCAATTTATTGTCAAAGTAAGTAACCCGCTGGTGGTGCCCTTACGCAAAATAATTCCTGGTTTAGGTGGTATAGACTTAGCAACTGTATTAATTGCATATGCTGTAGCTACGTTAAAGTTTGTCACTCTCGCAGCACTTTCAGGTGAAAGTTTAGGTGTTTTAGCCTTTTACATTGGTTTATTAGTGTTATTAAAACAAGCTGGATTTCTATTGTTTGTTATTATGATTATCATGGCCATAATGAGTTGGGTTGTTCAGGGCTATAACGCCACATTAATGGTGCTGAGCCAATTAACAGAACCTTTTTTAAACCCTATTCGTAAAATAATTCCGAATATGGGTGGATTAGATTTATCTATGTTGGTCGCGTTTTTATTGATGAATGTCATTAATATCTTACTTTCAAGCTCATTACCTTATTGGGCAGCGTTGTAAAATAAACTCTGCCTATATATTTAAGGTAACTTACCTTTTTTTGGCTCTGTTTTATACCCATCACACTTGAATATGCTCGTTTCAGGACAGCTGAGTGATTCTTATTCAAGACGAATTTTTTATTAATGGTTACTCCCTTAAGAACAAATGCAACGAAGAAGATGATTTACTCAGATGTCCCCAGAGGGCGAGTTTTAAAGGCTTACATACATCGTTATTGATTTTGACAAGGACGCTACAAGGATGTAGCTTCTTAGAGAATGCAGGAGCATATTCTCCTGAAAAACCATTCTCTTCAATCAATGCCTTGCCTCTAAGCCTTTAAATTCTCGCTGAAACCTGCATCTTCAGGTGTAATGGGTATATAATAAAAGAATGAATAGAACAGTTCCAAATCCTCTGCAATTTTTTTGGAGAACAACATGAAAATTTCAATCATCAAACTATTTATCGCGCTCAGCCTTAGCTTGTTTATGATGACCAGTGCTAGCGCTGAGAACATGAAAAAATTAGGCTCGATGAATGTACATTATATGGCTATTGGCTCAACATTTTTTACGCCTGAAATTGCTAAAGTCTATGGTATTACACGTAGTCGTTACAATGGTTTAATCAATATTTCAGTCTTGGATAACAGCCAAAAAGGTACTCCGGCTAAAACCGTTAGCATTTCAGGTAAAGCCAAAAATAACTTAGGTCAGTTTAAAGACTTGGATTTTAAAGAAGTCAAAGAAGGTAATGCTATTTATTATCTTGCCCAAGTTAACTATAACAATGAAGAAACACTTCATTTCAATATAATGATTAACGATGGCAAAGAAAAGCAGCAATTGAAATTTTCACAAATTTTTTATGTTGATTAAGTTTTAGCACTTTTTGCTAAGTATCAAAGAGCCTTAACTGGCTCTTTTTTTATTGATAATTTTTAGCGAAATACCCGTATATATACCCGTCACCATTCAAGATGCATGTTTCAGGGCGATTGAGCGATTTCAATTCAAGGCGCAATGATGAAGGAATGGTTATTCTGGAGAATAGCTCCTGCATTCTCTAATAAGCTACCTCCATGTAGCGTCCTTTAAGTCACTGCTACGAAGAAGTGGTATCGCTAAAACGCTTCTATGATGGGTTTAAAATGCCTTTATGCTGCGGTAAACAATCAAAACATAGAGTGACTATGTTGGAATTATTTTCCTAGCCTAAAGGCATTTTAATTCCCACTGAAATCGAGCACTTTGAATGGTAACGGGTATAAGATAGAATAGCGCGATTAGAGCCCCATCAATAAAACTCGTAACACGCACAGGTAACCCTCATGTCTAAAGTTGTACTCGCCACTGGAAATCAAGGTAAAGTTAAAGAGTTAGCCCATTTATTGGCTGAACAATCGATCGAAGTTGTACCGCAAAGCGAGTTTGATGTGCCTGAAGTTGCCGAAACAGGTACTACCTTTGTAGAGAATGCCATAATTAAAGCTCGTCATGCAGCAAAAATTACCGGTTTACCCGCAATTGCTGATGACTCTGGTCTGGAAGTAGATGCTCTTAATGGTGCACCAGGTGTCTATTCAGCAAGGTATGCAGCAGATATCACATCAGGTAAGGTTACTGATGATGATAATACCAACAAGTTACTCTCAGCGTTAATTAATACTCCTGATGAACAGAGAACAGCTCGCTTTCACTGTGTATTGGTTTACATGAAACATGAAAATGATCCAACTCCAATTATTTGTCATGGAGTATGGCAAGGCAGTATTTCAAGACATAAACAAGGTGAACAAGGCTTTGGTTATGACCCTGTCTTTTGGCAAAACGATTTACAAATGTCTTCCGCGCAATTATCACGTGAAGTGAAGAATAAATTAAGTCACCGTGGTCAGGCACTAGCAAAGTTAGTTGAAAAACTAGCAATTATTGCACCCTAAAGTGAGTTGAGCCTTTATATATGTTAGATACCTTAGAAAACCAACCTCTTTCGCTTTATATCCATATTCCATGGTGCGTGGAAAAGTGTCCCTATTGTGATTTTAATTCCCATGCAGTAAAAAGTTCCATCCCTGAGCAAGATTATGTGGCAGCATTAATTGCCGACCTAGATGCTGATATTGAACGTTTTGGATTAACAAAGCGTGCTTTACACTCGATATTTATTGGTGGCGGAACGCCAAGTTTATTTTCTGCCGACTCAATCAAAAGTATAATAAAGCAAACACTTAGCCGTTTTACTCATAAAAATGATATAGAGATCACCCTAGAGGCAAATCCTGGTACTGTTGAAGCCGATAAGTTCATTGGTTTTTTTAATGCCGGTGTTAATAGGCTTTCTATCGGTGTACAAAGTTTTTCCTCAGATAAATTAATTAAACTTGGCCGAATTCATGATAGTGGTCAAGCCAAAACGGCTGCAAAATTAGCAACAGAAAGTGGCGTGACAAGTTTTAATTTAGACTTAATGCATGGTTTACCCAATCAATCAGTCGATGATGCTCTTGATGATTTAAAAACAGCTATCAGCTTAAACCCCAACCATATTTCTTGGTATCAGTTAACCATTGAACCCAATACCATTTTTCACTCTAAGCCTCCTAAGTTACCTGTTGATGATATTTTATGGGATATTCAGGACCAAGGCGTACAGTTACTCAATGATGCTGGTTATCAGCAATATGAAATTTCTGCATACGCCAAGCCAGGTTATCAATGCCAGCATAATTTGAATTATTGGCAATATGGTGATTACCTTGGCATTGGCTGTGGGGCTCATGGAAAAATCACTGATAGTCAAACACAAAAGATTATCAGGACGATTAAAGTAAAACACCCTAAGGGTTATTTAGATCCAAGCCGTGATTACTTAGACCAATTATCTGAGGTTGATGAAAGTGAACGCCCTTTTGAATTCATGATGAATCAACTTAGACTACACAGTGCTTTTAGCATTGAACAGTTTCAATCAAGTACAGGCCTTGATATAAGCTCGATATTACCTTTACTTAAAGTAGCGGTACAAAGAAAGTTGATGGCTTGTGAGGTGATAGACAATAAGGAATATTGGCTAGTAACTCAAACAGGCCAAAGATACTTGAATGACTTATTGGAGATTTTTTTATGACCGAGTCCTCTTCATCTAGTTTAAAGTCCGCACAAACTAGCTATGTAGAAGATAATGATGAACAAATCAGCCATGAGCAAGAACAGCTTGATATGATTTTTATGCAAAGAGCCTTTGAATTAGCTCAACAAGCAGAGCAGCATGATGAAATACCTGTTGGTGCTGTGGTTGTTTATCAAGGAAAGATAATAGCTGAAGGCTTTAATCAATCGATTATGCTAAACGACCCTTCAAGTCATGCTGAAATGAATGCCATTAGACAAGCCGGCGCATATCTCAATAATTACCGCCTGCTTGATTGTACTTTATATGTCACCCTTGAGCCCTGCCCCATGTGCGCAGGTTTATTGGTACATAGTAGAATAAAGCGTTTAGTTTATGCTAGTGCCGATCTAAAAACAGGTGCCGCGGGTAGTGCTTTAAACTTAACAAATAGCCCACAGTTAAATCATCAAATAGCGGTCAATTCTGGTGTAATGCAGGAAGATTGCAGCCAACTATTATCTGCATTTTTTAAACGCCGCAGAAAAGAAAAAAAGCTAGCGAAACAAATAGCTAAAAATACCTAATTGCACTAATAAAAATACCAGCTGAATAACGCCTTCAAAAATAGCAGCTCTTTTGATGGCGAATACCAATGCTTGTGCTAACTTATAAGTATCCCTGCTTATTAAGTCTTTGTGTATTTTTCAATTTTATTTCATCATTAAAAATCAAATAAGCACTTAAAACATCACTGGTTCATGGAAAGACTCATATGTCGGCTTATATTGCTAATAATAGCGAACAATTACCTACAGAGAAATCAGCGAGTAAAATATCACCGATAAAACCTTTCCCTGTACCACCATCTCAAGTGCCATTTTTAAATGGTTCAAAAAAGTTTTTTTTAGTATTAGTCCTTACACTCTGCCTATTACCCTTTGTATTAAATCTGTTCGGTTTTAGCTTCGCTTCCGTTATTACGCCACTCAATAGCAATGAACCTATTATGGCTAATCATCTATTCCAAGCCCTTTCTGGGGCTATTCAGCACACACTATTAGAATGGTCTGCCGTAGTATTAGCCTTGCTTACTTTTATTTTAGCACTGGTGCACTATCGAATTCATCGAGACATTGCCATTCCTATAATGGGCATGGCCATTTTTTGTGCTGGCTCAGTTGATGCATTTCACACACTAGCAGCCACCAGAATTATTTCAGCAGAAGCTGCAAATACTGATTTCATTCCTTTTACTTGGGCTTTATCACGTATATTCAATGCCACTATTATGATTATTGGCACCCTAATTTGTTTTGTACTTTACGCTAGGAACAAACAAGCTGATTTAAATGAACTGAATGATAAAGAGACCGAAAAACACAGCATAAAAGATTATAAAATATTGGCAGTTATTGGACTTTGTTTTTTAAGTTTTGCTTATCTATCTGTACACATTGCCGCTAATAGTAGCCATTTACCACAAACTATGTTCCAACAAGCCTTAATAACTCGCCCATATGATGTACTACCCTTGGGTCTTTTTATTTTTGCGGGCAGCTTATTCATCAACTTATATAAGCAACTCCCCTCAATAGCAAAATATGGCTTATTACTAAGTATTATTCCCGAAATCACCACACAACTGCATATGGCCTTTGGCTCCACCGCCCTATTTGATAATCACTTTAATATTGCCCATAGCTTAAAGATTATTGCTTATAGCTGCGCTTTTTTGGGTTTACTTTTTGATTTAAAAGCAACATCAATGAGTGGAGTAAGCCAAAGTAGCACTCAACCAACAGCCCAAGAAAAACTAGATAAACAAGCATTACAAGGTAAGTTATTAGATGTTGGCTATGCCCGACATTCTATTAGCATGCAAATACCTATTGCTGCTTTTGTTTTAGTTTTAAGTGTCTCTACTCTGGTGAGCTTTTTATTCTATTTTGAAACACAACGCTTATTAACCCAACAAGCAAGAAACGAGGTTGCCATAGAAAGTAACCTAGTAGGCCCCATCATTGAGCAACTCTACAGCCAAGCTAATTCTGATATTTTATTTTTGAGTAGAACTCCCCCAATTCAGGGCATGATTGAGTCACTCAAAAAAAGTGATGCCCATAATTATCAATTATGGAAAAATAGAATAGAACAATTATTCAGTGAGTTTCTCATTAATAAAGAGTTCGATTATCAAATTCGTTATATCGGTGTTGCCAATAATGGCCAAGAGTTAGTTAATGTTCGTAACGATAAGCAAAGCATTGTTATGCCAACATCTCGTTTACAGCAAAAATTTACCAGACCCTACTTCAAAGCAACTATTGACAAAGATCCCGGACAGGTCTACTTTTCAAAAATAGAGTTAGCAAAAAATCATGGTAAAATTGAACAGCCTAACAGAGCCGTTTTAAGGGTAGCCACACCTATATATGATCAAAGCTCAGGAGAAATATTTGGTCTTATCATTATTAATTTAGATTTTGGCCGTTTTGTTGAGCACTTAAAAACAAAAGAATTGAGCCAACTCTCATTTTACTTAAGCAACGGATCAGGTGATTTTGTTTATCATCCTGACAACAGTAAAACCTTTGGTTTTGATTTACAGCAAAGATACTTAATACAAGACGAATTCCCTCAATTACAAACAGCTATCAGAGAACAATTAGTCACATTCCCTCTTAATAATGTCGCTGTTAATGCTCATAAATATCATGGCCATTTTCAACAATTAAATTTAAAACGCTTTGATAATATTCATCACCTTAACTTATTGATACTAAAGGACAACACGGATATAGAACAAACACTATCAGCTTATAGGATGCGCAGCTTATTACTGGGTAGCTCATTAGCGCTTATAGCCCTAGCCATAGCAACTATTGCAGCAAAACGTATTGCCACACCATTACAGCAAATTACTAATAGCTTAGAAAACTATGAAAAGTCTAATCAACTGAGTGAACTTCCAATACAAAGTACCACTGAAGTTGGCGTGCTAGCGAGAAGCTTTAATAATTTGTTTGCACAAATGCAATATGCACTGCGAGAGCAAGAGCATTCTGCACTACTAGCCAAACAAAGCTCTGAACAAATAAATGCCATATTTTCAAGTGCTGCAGAGGGGTTTATTACTATAAATGAGCGAGGAAGTATTATCTCTTTCAACCAAGCAGCCCAGGAAATGTTCGGCTACAGTGAAAGTGAAGTCATCAGTAAAAATATTAGTCTGCTAATGCCATCCGATGAAAGCACCAAACATGATGGTTACCTCAATGACTATAAAAATACAGGTGTCGCCCGTATTATGGGGGTAGGAAGAAAGCTGAAAGGACAAAGGAGATCAGGAGAAACGTTTTCCATTCACTTATCTATTTCAAAAGTAACCAATGAACAGGGCGTTGTTTTTACCGGTATTATCCGTGATATATCAAAAGAAGAACTGCTTGAATTAGCACAAGAAAAGAATCAACGCGCATTAATGGAAGTTAACGAACGTGTCAGCCTAGCAACGGATGCAGCAAGTATAGGTATTTGGCAATATGAAATAGCCAGCGGCAGGCTAACCTGGGATAAGTGGATGCATAAAATTTATGATGTACTTCCAAAAGACTTTACCGGAAAATGGCAAGACTGGGAGAAAATTGTTCATCCAGACGATATTGAATCAGCTAACCACGCACTTATGGCGTCCATTAATAATACATCTAATATTGATAATCAATTTAGAATTATTACCTCTGGGGGCATAATAAAACATATAAAAGTGATGGCGCTAGTAAAAGTAGACAGTCAGGGCAATGCAGTCCAGGTGATAGGGGTCAACTTTGACATTACCGAACGAATACGGGTTGAACAAAAGCATATTGCAGCGAAAGAATTAGCCGAGGACACAGCGCGACATAAAGCTGAATTTTTAGCCAGTATGAGTCATGAAATTCGTACTCCGATGAATGGCATCCTTGGTATGCTAGGGCTCCTACTTAGAAATGAATTAAGTGAAGAGCAGATGCATCGCGTTTCATTAGCAAACTCAAGCGCTGAGGCATTACTTAGTTTGATAAATGATATTCTGGACTTCTCTAAAGTAGAAGCTGGAAAGTTAGATTTAGAGATAAT
>Ga0209291_1000858_pt1 | contig 28566 bp, 27 predicted proteins | sample GOMGulsemesocosm_FD_184633 | JGI IMG/M metagenome (GOLD analysis project Ga0209291, IMG submission 184633) | Methane-oxidizing microbial communities from mesocosms in the Gulf of Mexico - GOM9B Gulf of Mexico (SPAdes) (version 2) | ecosystem: Environmental > Aquatic > Marine > Cold seeps...
CGAAGATTTAACTCTTCATCATAATATAGTGACAGTACTAGAGCTTCGCGCTCGGGTAAAGTGGAAATGCACTCTGCTAACGATTTTTTAAAAACTATTTGTTCAATGTTTTCATAGGGATCGTTATTATTCGCATCTTCCATGCTCGCTAAAGAATCTTCACCAACACCAAGATCTTCAATACCTAATATTTTACCTGTACTAACCTCACTAAGAATATGATGGTAGTCATTTAACGAAATATCAAGTTTTTCAGCGACTTCTATATCAGTAACATCTCGACCTAAGCTCGCTTCTAGCGTTTTTACTGCCTCACTGACCATACGACTATTTTTATGAACTGAGCGTGGTGTCCAGTCGCCGCGGCGTATTTCATCAAGCATAGCACCACGAATGCGTATACCGGCAAAGGTTTCAAAACTAGCGCCTTTGCCGTGATCAAAATTATTGGAAGCTTCAAGAAGACCAATCATGCCTGATTGGATAAGATCGTCAACTTGCACGCTCGCAGGTAATCTTGCTAATAAATGATAAGCAATACGTTTAACTAAAACAGTGTGCTTTACGATTATCGCAGATTTGTCAGTTTGAATACTGTAAGCATTTGGTTTTACCACTATAGCTCACTCGTTATAAATTGGGTTAATAAAAGAGCATTTCTGCATAAAAACGCTCTTAGCTGATATTTATTAATTATTAGTGCTCTAATAATTGTTCTATAAAAAACTCTAAATGACCTGATGGATGATTAGGAATTGGCCATTGAATGAGTTTATTCGCAAGTGATTTAATAGCAACGGCTGCAGGCGAGTTAGGGAATGCTTCAACAATGGCTTGCTGCTTCCTTACCGACTTTCTGATATTTTCATCAAAAGGAATTACGCCGACAAGCTCTAAAGCAACATCTAAAAATCGATCTGAAACTTTAGCAAGCTTACCAAATAATAGCTGACCTTCTTTGGGGCTACGCACCATATTTGCTACGACTTTGAATTTAAATACACCATGATCACGGCTTAACAATTTCATTAATGCATAACAGTCCGTAATCGATGTAGGTTCATCACAAACCACCAACATAACATCCTGAGATGCACGGCAAAAACTTAAAACCATATCAGAAATACCAGCGGCAGTATCAACAATCAAAACATCAAACTGAGTACGCATATCGCTAAAAGCTCTAATGAGACCAGCATGTTCAGAAGGGGTTAAGTCAACCATAGACTGAGTGCCAGAGGTAGCTGGGATCACGTTGATACCTGCAGGCCCTTTAATAATGATATCGTCTAATTCACATTCACCAGACAACACATGCGAAAGGTTACGTTTCACTCGTAACCCCAGCATAACATCAACATTGGCTAGACCTAAATCGGCATCTAGAACTAAAACTCTTTTACCTAATTGACCTAAAGCAATAGCAGTGTTCAGTGATACGTTGGTTTTACCAACTCCACCTTTTCCCCCAGAGACCGCGATGACTTTAACTTGTTGTGATTCTTTCATTTTTCTTAAGCCACTTGCTTGATCATTCATCTATCGTATTTCTCTTTTCTTACGAAAAAACCTATCAATTAATTTAGTATACAACAGCATTTGCAGATGTTGGTGCTGTTCGCCATGTAATTGGGTTATTTATTTGATTTTTTGCTGTCATTCTATCTGCTAGCGTAACGAGTTTTTCAGCATTTGCAACTTTAATATCTTCTGGAACCCTTTGTCCATCAGTAAGATAACCTATTGCCAAGCCATTTTGTATCGAAGTTGAAATTATTTCTCCAATACTTAGACTTTCATCAAGTTTTGTATAAATACAGCCCGCTAACGGTACTTTTTTGAAGCGTTCGACATTTTCTTGCATTACTCGTTGTTGCGTATTGGCAGCCAAAACTAAATAATTACGAATTCTTACACGTGCATTTGAAACAAGTGTTGTAAGATGTTTGGCTAAGCGCATATCTCGTTGGCCCATCCCTGCGGTGTCAATTAAGATTAACTTCTTTTTCGAAAACTCTTGTAATAATGTATCAAGCGTTTTTGCATCGCCAGCAAGTTTCACTTGGCAACCAATAATACGCCCATAAGTCGCTAGTTGTTCAAAACCTGCAATACGATAGTTATCAGTAGAAATCATCACCACTTGGTCTGCACCATGAATTTGAGCAAACCTTGCCGCTAACTTAGCAATAGTGGTCGTTTTTCCGACCCCTGTTGGCCCTACTAAAGAAACCACACCACCACGATGTATAATATCGTTATTTGTGGTATTAATTTGTTGGCTAATAAATTTCTTCGCCATTTGCCATGTGTCTTGGTCATTTTTTTGCGCTGGAATATAGCCAGCTATTTGATCTGAAACTTGTTCGCTCATACCTAACGACATTAATCGATTAACTAACATCGCGCGAGAAGGATCTTTTTGCGCCATATCTTGCCACATCAGTCCAGAAACCTGATGTTCTAACAATTCTCTTATTGAAGACATTTCATTCTTCATTTTTTCGAATTCTTCGTTATGCGATTGTTGAGTATTTAATTGGCTATGTTGACTAACGTTATTATTGTGTTCGACGGCTGCTTGTTGATTTTGCGTTGGTAATGCTTGTTGAACTTCAGCTTTTTGATTTTGTTCAGTGGAGCTGTTTTGTTCTAAACGATCAGTAAACTGCTTAAATTGTTGCTCTATATTTGCACTTGCGTTTGCAGCATTTTTTTCAATAGCTTGATGATTATCGGCAACATTTAGTCTGGCTGCTGCTTGAGCAATTTTATCATGCTGCGCTTGATTAACGCCGCCACCAACTGGGGTTTGTTGTACTTGACGGTTCAATAATGCGCTTAAGCTGTCAGAAGGCAGTGAAGTGTTATTATTTGGTATGTTATTCGACACCATATTTTCTGCGCTACTATTTACATTTTGACCTTGCCCAATATTAACAATGTCATTTTCTATAGCGCGTGTTTTAACGGCAGCTGTATTACTTTTATCAGCGTTAGTTGCTTCAGAATTACTTTCGGATTTAGCGGCATTAATTTGCACGTTGTTATCTACTGCAGCCATAAGCTCAACTCCCTCAGGAATACGCTTGTTTGACATAATAACAGCGTCAGCACCTAACTCATCTTTGATTTGTGCCAAGGCACTTCTCATATCTTTTGCTACAAAACGTTTTATTTTCACAACTAACCCCTTATCAACTGCAACTGCCAATGCTCATATTCTAATGATGGCAAATATTTTCTGCTGTTAATTACCGGTAAAGTAATTATTGACCTATGGCGCTAACTATTTTTATTTGCTTATCGTCAGGAATTTCTTGGTAAGAAATTACTCGTAAGCCTGGAATAGTGTACTTAACAAACTTAGCTAATACCGAACGCAAAATTCCTGAAGTTAACAATATGGGGGTATCTCCCGCCATTTCTTGTTGTTGAGCACCATCAGTTAGTGATTTTTGTAATCGTTCTGCTAAGCCTGGTTCAATGCCTGCGCCATCGTCTCCAGCCATTTGCATTGATTGGTGCAACATTTGTTCCAACTCTGGCGCCAATGTTATGACGGGTACTTCTGTAACAGGACCAACAAGCTCTTGAACAATAAATTTTCGCAAGGTTATCCGTACAGCAGCGGTTAAAATCTCGGGGTCTTGAGATTTAGGTCCGTATTCAACAAGGGTTTGAATAATGCTACGCATGTCACGCACGGCCACACCTTCATTCATTAAGTTTTGTAGTACTTTAACAAGCGTACCTAAAGTTAATACGTCAGGGATCAAACCTTCTACCAATTTAGGGTAATTCTTAGCCAGCATATCCAGTAGGTTCTGCACTTCTTCATGACCTAATAACTGCGCTGCGTTATTAGTAAGTATTTGACTTAAATGAGTAGCTAATACGGTAGATGCATCCACAACAGTATAACCTAATGATTGTGCATGTTCGCGCTGAGTTTGTTTTATCCACACAGCTTCTAAGCCAAATGCAGGATCTGTAGTCGCGACTCCATCTAACTTACCATAAACTTGACCGGGGTTAATCGCTAGCTCGTGATCATGACGTATTTCAGCTTCACCAATCGTTACACCCATGAGTGAAATTTGATAAACATTGGGATCTAAATCTAAATTATCGCGGATATGTACAGCAGGAACCAAAAAGCCAAATTCTTGTGAAAGTTTTTTCCGTACGCCTTTAATACGATTTAGTAGCTCGCCACCTTGTGATTTATCAACTAGTGGGATCAAGCGATATCCAATTTCTAAACCAATAACATCAACATGATTGACATCATCCCATCCTAAATCTTTGACTTCAGCTTCTTGTTGTTGTGTCTCAACTTGATCTGCTTCAGATTTTTCTAATAACTCTTTTTCTTTTGCTATCTTATATTTGCCACTTAAAAAAGCCGTCGCTGCGATCATAAATGCAAAAAATAGGAAAGCAAAATGTGGCATTCCCGGAATAACACCCATTACAAACATCACAGCTGCAGCAATATATAAAGAGCGCTCTTGTCCTAGCTGGCCACTTACTTGCTCGCCCATGTCTTGAGCGGTGTTCTGACGCGTAACAACTATCGCTGTGCCAACAGATAATAATAAGCCAGGAATTTGCGCAACTAAGCCATCACCTATAGTTAGCAGAGTATAAATTTCTACCGCACTATCGAAGTTTAAGTCATGTTGTACCATACCTATAACAAGCCCACCGATTATATTAATCAATAGAATTAATATTCCGGCAACCGCATCGCCTTTTACAAATTTACTCGCACCGTCCATGGAGCCATAAAAATCGGCTTCACTAGTGACTTCAATTCGGCGTTCTCTTGCCTGGTCGGCAGTAATAAACCCAGCATTTAAATCGGCATCTATTGCCATTTGCTTCCCTGGCATAGCGTCCAAGGTAAAACGAGCCGTCACCTCAGCTATTCTTCCAGCACCTTTAGTAACAACAACAAAGTTAATAATAATTAAGATTATAAAAACTACTAGACCGACAGCATAATTACCACCGATCACAACAGAGCCAAATGCTTCTATTACTTTACCCGCCGCATCGGGTCCTTCATGGCCTTCTAATAGAACCACCCTTGTACTCGCAACATTTAATGCAAGGCGTAAAATAGTCGCAATAAGTAATACCGCAGGAAACGAACCAAACTCAAGTGGTTTTAGGGTATAAACTGTGATCAGCAAGACCACCAGAGACAAAGCAATATTAAAAGAAAAAAGTATATCGAGTAAAAAAGCGGGCATAGGTAAAATAACCATTCCCAACGCCGCCATGATTAGTAGTGGCGTACCTAAGCCTGAGAAAAGGCTTAGTTTATCTTTCTTGAAGTTTTTTAACGAAGCAACTAACTGCATATTACTCTTATGATATTTTTTTGACGCATACCATGATTTAGCAATAAATAGACCAAAATCGTTGAAAAGAAATTAGAATGAATATTTATTAAGCAAGCAGTCAGTTAACTTAATGATTAGATGCAATATTAATATTTGAAGTCATCAGGAATAGGTAAGTTTTTGGCAATAGCTGTCGGCATTCTTGCTTTACCTTTTTTATGTTCATTAAGTTGAAAAATAAACGCAAGTACCTGAGCTACAGCTGCAAATAATTCTTCAGGTATTTCTTGGTCAACATCAGCACAATAATATAATGAACGAGCTAACGCGGGAGAAGCTATAATTTCAACATCATGCTCTTTGGCAATAGTACGGATATGTATTGCCATTTCATCAATCCCTTTAGCAACCATCATTGGCGCACCACCAGCTGCTGCATCATATTTTAGAGCAACAGCATAATGAGTTGGGTTGGTAATAACGACATCAGAATTGGGAACTTCTTGCATCATACGTCGCTGTGACATCTCATATTGAGCACGACGAATACGCCCCTTAATTTCTGGACTCCCTTCGGAGTTCTTCATTTCATCTTTCACTTCTTGCTTGGTCATTTTTAGCTGACGATTATGATCCCAAGTTTGATAGGGAGCATCAATAGCGGCAATAATACCAATAGATAACGCTAACGCTAAAAACATCCATTGCAATAATGTCACTGCATGCTCTAGGCTCAGCGGTATAAGTTCTAAGCTAAGTCCTAGTATTTCTTCAAATAAACTACTTAATAATAAATAAGCAACAATAAAAACAACAAAAAATTTCAACAACGATTTAACTAACTCGACTAAAGCTTTAATACCAAACATCCGCTTAAACCCAGCTAATGGTGACATTTTACTTAGCTTAGGAGCCATAGCTTCAGCCGAAAAACTAATGCCTCCCAACATAGAATTACCGACAAAAGCAGCGAACATAATGATTGCAAATATCCATAATAAGGGTGGTATCACACCTCCGACAGAGCCTCTGAGTACGTTATATAAGGCATGAATATCCATGACTTCATCACGACTTAAACTAAACAATCGAGTCATTACACCCGCGAGGCTATCCGTCAACATCCCCCCAACAACCATAATAGCAACGGCACTACCGACTAAAACAAACATAGTACCTAAATCTTTTGAACGTGCTATTTGACCTTTTTTTCGGGCATCGGAAAGTTTTTTCCCCGTGGGTTCCTCTGTTTTTTCACCGCTATCTGAATCAGCCATTAATTTGCCTTACAGTTAATCAGGTAACAGCTAAAGTCGAGTGCTCTTTGCCATTGCAATTCATAGTGCGTAAAAAAGTTTCCCATGGTTAACCACATAATTAACAGGCCTGAACACATAGTTACGGGGAAACCTATTGCAAAAATATTTAATTGCGGAGCCGCTCGCGTCATAATACCAAAAGAAAAGTTAATTAATAACATAGCCGTAATAGGGGCTAATGCTAGCGATAAAGCTGTTGCGAACATCCATTTCCCCCACTCAGCTACTTCTTTGAACTTATCAGGGCTAAATTGATAATCGCCAATGGGCAAAGTTTCAAAACTAGCAACTACAAATTGTAAATAAGCTAAGTGCCCATCCATTGCCCAAAACATCAGGGTCGACAAAATTAAAAAGAATTGCCCTACAGCAGGAACATTCATGCCACTAACAGGGTCGACAAGAGAAGCAAAACCCAACCCTGTTTGCATCGCAATAATTTGCCCCGCTAGGGTAAAAGTGTTCAACACCATCACAGTCATAAAACCAAGTACGATGCCAATAAACATTTGCTCACAAACTAATAAAGCGGTTTGAAAAGAAAGTAAAGAACCAACATTGGTAGCAGGGATTGCCGGCATAATTGCGACAGTTAACATAACACAAAGGAATACTTTTACTTTGCCGGGGATAATCTTAGAACCAAAGCCAATCATCGACATGATAAGCGCAGAAATACGCGAGAAAGGTAAAATAAAGTCAGCAATATATTGCATTATAACTGACTCGGTAAACTCCATTAACTCACCACACTAGGAATACTTGCTATCAAGCGGATAGTAAAGTCCATTAATTTTTGTACTAACCAATGCCCACCATAAATTAGGGCTAATAGCGTGACACAAAGGCGCGGTAAAAAACTTAACGTTTGCTCATTAATCGACGTTGCTGCTTGGAATACTGCGACAATTAACCCTACACACAGGCTAGGTATAATCACAGCACAAACTAAGACAATCACTAAAAATAAAGCATCACTGAGTATGTCTACAAAGACTTCAGGATTCATTAGCCGCTCCCCATTCCGTAACTGGTAGCAATAGTGCCGATTACCAAATTCCAACCATCAACTAAAACAAACAGCATTAACTTAAACGGCAAAGATACAATCATCGGTGATAGCATCATCATACCCATCGCCATTAAAATACTTGCAACAACTAAATCGATGATCAGAAAAGGAATAAACAGCATAAAGCCTATTTGAAAGGCTGTTTTTAATTCACTAATAATAAACGCAGGAATAATCACGGTCATTGGTAAATCTGTAGGTTGGTCTACCGCTTCAATACCAGCCATATTGGCTAACGTTTCAAGATCTTTTATTCGGGTTTGTTCAAGCATGAAGGCACGTAATGGCACTTTCGCGGTGTCTATTGCTTCTACTGAAGTCATTTTATCAGCTAGGTAAGGCTCAATCGCTCTTTGATTAATTTCATTATAGACAGGTGTCATAATAAACATTGTCATAAACAGAGTTAAACCAATCACAACCTGATTTGAAGGTGTTTGCTGTAAACCGATAGCTTGGCGTAAAATAGCCATTACCACAACAATGCGTGTAAATGACGTCATCATAATAATGGCAGCAGGTATAAAACCTAATGCCGTCATAAACATCAGAATTTGTAAGGTTACAGTATATTCTTGCGAGCCATCAGGGTTAGTAGTTAATTTTAATGCGCTCATGCCTAAGTCTTCGGCAGCGAGAACCGATTGACTAGCAAAGAATGCAACAAGTAATAGAAATAAACAAATCCCCCCCTTTAACGAAAAGAGCTTTGTGATGAATTGTTCAGCCACACTGCTATTCGCCTTGTTATCAGTGGCGAGTATATTTTTTTGGGGCGTATTTCCTAAAACAGGGTCTGTCATTAATATTCTTCGCTATTTATTAACTGGGCTTGCGCGTAAAGCGTGCTAATGTTTGGCTAAGTTCGATTGGCACGCCACTTTTAATTTCGAGAGGTTCATCTAATGTATCAAGCAAGTTTATTTGTTGCCCAGTAATTCCGAGCAATAATTGCTTTTCACCAACCTGAACCACCACTAATCGTTCTTTTGAGCCTAAGTTCAAACTAGTCACTACTTTCAAGCCATTAACAGTATTGCCCCCAACTTGAAGCTTTTTCAGTAGCCATGCCGCAATTGCAATAGCAATAAGTACCAACAATAATGATACGATCATACTACCGGCATCCATGTTTCCCATAACATGCCGACCGACTTCAACATCTTTTACCGGAAGAGTAACCGTAGTGTTACCTGCAGCTACGCTTTCAACACCCGTTTTAATTAGTGGGTTTTCTTGAGCGAATCCTGAAAAAGAAACCAATAATAAAAGAATAAAAGCTAAGCAATTGTTGATCATTATTTTAACTTTTTAATACGTTCAATTTGACTAATAACATCGGTTAATCGAATACCAAATTTATCGTTTACCACAACAACTTCACCATGAGCGATTAAAGTACCATTTACTAATACATCTAGTGACTCACCCGCAACCCGATCTAATTCAACAACTGAACCTTGGTTAAGCTGTAGCAAATTACGAATACTAATATGGCTACGCCCTACTTCCATAGAAATAGTGACTGGAATATCTAGAATTGCATCAAGTTTACGTTTTTCTTCGCCGCTAATTGGCGCTTCATCTTCTTGCAACTCTTCTAATTCGACCTTTTCGGCTTGGGCTGAAGCTTCGGCTTGTTCATCCATAGCTTCATCCCACATGCCTAAATCATCATCTTTTTCACTCATGCCATTGGCCTCAAATTTATTATCTTATTCAATTATGTATTTTGACATTAACAAGATTGTTAATAGTCAAAGTCTTCTTCCAAAAGGTGTAGCTCTCCATCACTATCTAGTCGCTTACCACCTTTGGTTAAAATCGTTAGTTCATTTTTAACTGATTCAGGACGTTTAATCTTCTCTGATATTTTAATAGCAACATTATCTCTACTACGTCCTAGTTTTGCTCTAAAAGACGGTAACCCTTCGATTAACACTGTTATATGCTCAGGCATTTCGATAGGAATGATGTCACCTTTTTCTAAGTCCATGATTTTCTGTAGTGGCAGATCAACGGATATAAACTTAGTAGACAGTTCAACGGGCACATCTAAAATTTCATCACGAAGTGCTTTCGACCAACGCATGTCGGTATCTTCTTTATCGCTTTGCACACCAGCATCAAGTAACTCTCGTATCGGCTCGAGCATAGAATAAGGCAGTGCAACATGAAAATCTCCTCCACCACCATCAAGTTCGATATGGAATGAGCTGATCACAACAACTTCAGTTGGACTGACAATATTTGCCATTGATGGGTTTACTTCAGAATCTAAATATTCAAAAGAAACGTCCATAACCGGTGACCATGCTTCTTTGTAATCTTCAAAAATTAACTTTAATAACATTTGAATAATACGGCGTTCAGTTGGCGTAAATTCACGACCTTCAATTTTGGCATGGTAGCGGCCATCGCCACCAAAGAAATTGTCCACTAATATAAACACTAACCGTGCTTCCATAGTGATAAGAGCTGTACCTTTTAGAGGACGAAAACGGACCATATTCAAACTTGTTGGCACAAATAAGGTATGAACATACTCTCCAAATTTGATCATTTGTATACCATTAATGGATACTTCAGCAGTACGGCGCATCATATTAAACAAACTGATCCGCATATGGCGAGCAAACCGTTCGTTGACCATTTCCAAGGTCGGCATACGACCACGAACAATACGATCTTGTGATGAAAAGTCATAGTCCGACGTACCCGCTTCATTTTGGGCTAAGTCCTCAACAACTTCCTCTTCTTCAACGTCATCAACACCATGTAATAGCGCATCAATTTCGTCTTGGGATAATAAATCGCTCACTCGATAGTCTCTTTTTTTATATTCTTAGCTTATTGCTGTTTTATGGGTAAATATAATTTGATTTACTGCATAACAAAGCCGGTAAACAGTACTTTCTCTACAACATTACTGTTTTCGACTTCTTTCATAACTTTATGAACTTCAGCTAAAGATTTTTGTTTTAAAGAAGTTTTGCCTGCACTAGTTGCTAAGTCATCAGCATTTGACAATGAAAAAATCGCTAGCAACGTACTTTCAATTAAAGGCACGTGCTTTTTCGCCGCTTCTTCGTTATCAGAGCCACGTACTAAAAGCTGCACTCTAATTTCAACAAATCGGTCACGCGATGCACCTGGAACATTAAAACGAAAAGGTCTTGGCATAGGAACATATAAAGCCGTTCCAGTACTTGCTGCGGTATCTACTGGAGCATCGGCACTATCATCATTACTACCACTATCCAGCTCAGCATCAAGCTCTTCTTGCGAAACGCTAGCATCACTTCCCCCCATGAAAAAATAGGCTCCGCCCGCTGCAGCTGCCAAAACCACCACAATAGCAATAATTATGATCATTTTTTTCTTTTTACCAGGATTATCAAGCTCTAATTCTTTACTCTCGTCTTTTTCGTCAGCCATTATTGAGCCTTTAATATTAATTTAAATGTTTAATGCTTCTATTAGCCAACTATATCCTTGAATCACCCAGTAGCCAATGAGTTTTGTCATTTATGCGTAGTAATCAACACCAGATGATGAACCTTTAACCAAATTTATCGTTTGAGTATCACTTAGACCTGCCAAATCTTCATGATTGTCATCGCTGCCTAGGCTATGGCGATTATCTCCAAGTTGCTCTTCGCCGTTTTGTTTGTTTTGCTGTTCCACATTAGCGTCACCAACATCTACTCCACTTTCGGCAAGCATTTCTTTTAATCGCCCTAAATTTTGATCGAAGGCTTCTTTTGCTTGCTGGTTTTGAACGGTAAAATTAACCACCGCCTGGTCGTTTTGCAAATTAATTTTAACATTCACATTGCCCAACTCTTGTGGATCTAAACGGATGTCTATTTGTTGAAGTTTTTGGTTCATCATTACCATGACTTTATCTTTAACGGAACCAGCAAAATCTTTACGATATACCGATAACGCTTCATTTTGTAATGATGTTATTTGTTTGGCATTTGTTACTGATTGAGCTGTTGACTGTGCAGTATCACCAGCGAGTTTTGTGATCATTTCTTCAGCTGATGCGCTTAACTTAGTTGCTTCATTAACCTGTTGAGCATCTCGGTTGTTAATACGTTCAATACCAGTTGTGACTGATTTTTTATCAAAAACCTCAGCAAACTGTTTTTCATTTACTGGTACTTCTTTAGCTTGCAATTTTTCTGACGTTATAATGTTTTCAGCTGTACTTTGGCTTTGCTGGTTAGCTGATTGTTCTTGTGATGAGCTCCCCATATTTGGAGCTTGTTGCTCAACCACTTTTTGCGTTGCTTGATTAACCACTCGACTATGGTTTTGATTACTCTCTTGAGCTTGTTTTTCACCTGAAACAGAGACGCCGGCAAAAGCAGCTTTATTGCTGGAATTGCTTTCTAATACTTCACCATTTTCATTTGTGGTATTTTCGATGATGATATTTTGACTATTTGCGTTATTTGTTGATGTTGTCACTGACTTTTCGCTAACGATATTAGCTTTATCGTTACTACTATTACCTTTACTTTCAGCTAAAATCTGCTCTTGTTCAGCCGAAAATAATGCTTTTCCTTGAGCAAACTCTGCCTCGGTTGAAGTATTTTTAATACTTTTCAGTAAGGTTTCAACTTCACTAGTTTTATTTTCTGTTTTAGCTGAAGTACTTTTATTATCAACTGCTTCTATGTTTTTATCTGAAGCTTTGTTTGTTACTGGCTCTAAAGGTTTATCTATAACTACCTTTGTTGCTTTATCTATCGTGCTATCTGCAACCTTATTGATAACGTCATCTGCTGACTCAGATTTAACCTCACGATTTAGCGGTTTATCGCTCATTGATTTTTCAGTTGCTTCTGCGGATTCAGCTTTATTAATTTTTTCAGTTTCATACGTTAACTTGCTTTTTGGCTCTACTTTTTTTTGGCTCTACTTTATTAACAACTTGACCAACATTAACTTCAGCCGTTGCTTGTTGTTTCGCATTGGTATCAGTGCTGCTTTTATCCGTAGCAATATTTTCTGATTTTTGCTTTTTATCATTTCCTAAAAGTACTTGTCTTAATAAAGCATCAATATCTGTTTTTGTTTGCGATTTTTCTTGGGCTACAGGCTCACTTTCTTTGATTATGCTTTTTTGTTGGCTACTTTCACTACTGAGAATTTTTTCTGAAGCTGATAGTAACGATATCAATTGCTCTGCACTGGCCTGCGAATTATCTGTACCTTCTGTTACCACTGGTTGATCAATATTGTCGATTTTCGTTTTCTCTGAAGAACCTGTTACATGAGAGCTTTGCGCTTCTGCGTTTTCGTTTGTTGAAACTTTTTTAGTCGACGTTACTTGCTCGTTATTGCTTTCTTCAACAATTTTTTTATCAGCTACGCTCTCAGGTGACTTTTCTTTTATGGTTTCTTCACTCACGTCACTTTTGTCTGGCGAAGAAACTTTATCTGAATGAGTGTCAGTTGTAGTTTTCGATTTATTGCCACTTGATTCACTTTTATTGCCGCTTTGTTGCACTTGATAATGCTCGTCAATCACTTGAGAGAAATCTTTACTTGAGCTATTTTGCCCAACTGAATTTCCTGATTGAGCAGAGCTGTAATCATTACTTGGCGCTATATCTATCGCTAATGTATTAACTTGCGGCATAGTAAACCTTATTCATTTGATATTAAATTTTTGGCTGCAACTTTAAACGTTAAAACCATAATTGTTGGTTGTTGTATCACTAACAGTATATTAAGCAAATATTGTTCCATAGGAACGATAAACTTATTAAAGAAATTAATAGCTGTGCATATTACGGCGGACAAATTGTTGAGTGGCAATTTCGTCAAACATTTTTTGTTCTTGCTTATTCGCAACTAATGCTAGTGCTTTCTTTTTCTTTTCAAGTAATAATTCCACTGCTTGAATTTTTTGACGCTGGGCAAGCCATTGCTTTTTTCGTTTTTCAACCATAGCCTTGCTTTGTACAATAGCGATATCAACTTGCTCAGCAGCATTATCTAATTTTGCAATAAAAGCATGAAAGTGACTAAATGTTGCACTATCAATACCTTCAATGGATCGGGCGTTCAATCGCTTCATATATTCAAGACGATAATCACTGACATTCTTTAAACGATCTAAGTTTTGTTGATATTCAAACTCGGCCTTTTGAAGCTCTTGCGCTGATTCTTGCTCTTTACTTTCTTCATACTTATGCAGTGTATTTAACTGTTTCAATGGCATACATTACCCCTTTTATAAGTACAAGTTTAACTAGCAAGTTTATTGTCCTTGCTTATTTTGAGCATGTGCTTGCGCTGCGGAAAGTATTTCCTGTAATTGCGCTAAGCTTTGATCGTATGGAATAACTTCGAGCATTTTTTGCTGTAGAAAAAACGTAATGACGGGCATAAGATCAATCGATTGGTCGATGCGCGGATCATTTCCACGGCTATATGCACCAATAGCAATGAGATCCTTATTTTGTTGGTATAATGAATAAACTTGCTTGAGTTGCCTAGCAAGTTGTTGATGTTCATCACTGGTAACCATAGGCATAACACGACTAATCGAACCTTCTATATCTACTGCTGGGTAGTGGCCGGCATCTGCGAGCGAACGTGATAACACAATATGACCATCTAATATCGCCCGAGCAGCATCGGCAATGGGATCTTGTAAGTCATCTCCCTCAGTTAAAACAGTAAAAAAGCCAGTTATAGAGCCTTGCCCGTCTCCTCCGTTACCTGCACGCTCTACTAATTGTGGTAACTTTGAGAAAACTGAAGGTGGGTAACCTTTCGTTGCAGGCGGCTCGCCTACAGCAAGTGCTATTTCACGTTGCGCTTGGGCGTAACGCGTTAGAGAATCGACAAGTAATAATACATTCAACCCTTGGTCTCTAAAATATTCAGCAATTTGAACCGATGTTTCACAACCTTTCAAACGCATTAATGGTGAATTATCTGCAGGGGCGGCAACGACCACAGATCGAGCTCGCCCTTCTTCTCCTAAAATTTCTTCAATAAACTCTTTTACTTCTCTACCACGTTCGCCAATTAGGCCAACAACAATCACATCGGCCGTTGTGCCACGCGTCATCATGCCTAATAAAACACTTTTACCAACACCAGAGCCGGCAAATAGCCCCATCCGCTGTCCAATACCAACCGTTAAAAAGCTATTAATTGCACGAACACCTACGTCTAAAGGTTCGGTAATCGCACGACGTGATAATGGGTTGATTGGTTTAGAGTTTGCCTGATAACTATCTGAGTTTTTAATCGGACCTTTACCGTCAAGTGGATTACCGACACCATCAACAACACGACCGAGTAAATCCATAGAAAGAGGTAAACGAAATTTAGTGGTTAAAGGAACAACACGAGCGCCAGGTAGAACACCTTGCAAACTTTGCTCTGGCATAAGAAATGTAATATCTTTCGAAAAACCAACAATCTCGGCAATTAAATCGCCTTGCGCCGTTTCAACTAAACACTGACTCCCAATCGCCGCTTTTACTCCAACCGCCTCAAGTGTTAAACCAACAACTCTTACCAATCGGCCAGCAACAGAAACTTTATGCGAATGAATAAATTCTTCGCAATTTTTTAATCTTTCATTAAGGCGAGTAGTGTCAACCATAGCGGTATTTTGACTCTTTTATACAAGGTTTTACTGATGTAAAGCATCTTGCAAAAATGAGTCCAAAACGTCTTTTATTCTAGATTTAACACTGAGATCGACATTCGATGTGCTATTTTCAATTTGGCAGCTTCCCGGTAGTAATTGTGGTGCAGCAAGTAAGCGCCAGCCATGTTCTTTGATATGCTCTTTGCCAAATTGTTTTTCAACTCGCTTGATATCATCAGGATGGAGTAAAATCTGGGTTTGTGCTTCTTGACTAGGTAGAGCTTTTATACCTGCTGAAATTGCGCCTATTAAAATATCAGGATTGGTTTTTGCTTCTTGTAAGGTAATAGCTTCGGTTAGCTGTATCACTAGATGAATAAGCTGCTGTTCTACATTTTTCTCAATATCTTGCAGTGGGTTATGTAATTGTTCTGTTAATGATTGCCATGCCACTGATTGCTCATCAATAGTTTCTTTACCTTCAGCTAAGCCAGTTTCTACACCTTCTTGGTGACCAAGCTTTATACCTTCTTCATGGCCAGATGTTTTACCTTCATCATATCCTTTAGCAAAACCTTCTTCTTTACCTTGATTAAAACCTTCGTCGTATGCAGCTTGGCGAATATTTTCAATATCATCTGCCGTTAGAGGTATAACCTCTTCAACTTCCGTTTCTTCTGGGGGCTCAAAGCGCCAAGTTGGCTTTTTCCCCATTGCATTGGTCGTTTCGTCGAGCGGTTTTTTTTCAGACTCAACAGAAGGCAATGACCAAACATCTGTTTCTTGTTCGGCATTCGGTTTTATGACATTAGTTGCACTCTTTGCTAATACTTTCATTTTATATTTATAGCTCTACAAGAATTCATCACCGCCACCTGCACCACCGAGCATAATTTCGCCAGCGTCAGATAAACGTCGCGCAACAGAAAGAATTTCTTTTTGTGCTGCTTCTACTTCACTAATACGAACAGGTCCCATAGCTTCAAGATCATCTGCTAGCATTTCTGCAGCACGCTTGGACATGTTAGCCATTATTTTCTCTTTCAATGCGTCGTCAGCACCTTTAATTGCTTTCATCAGTGCATCTTGTTGCACTTCTCTAAGGATTGCTTGAATACCACGGTCATCAACATCAGCTAGATTTTCGAAGACAAACATTAAGTCTTGAATTTGTTGACTCATTTCTTCGTCATGTTCTCGAATAGAATCCATCAACATACCCTCAACATTGGTTTCAAGGTAGTTCATGATATCTGCAGCAGCTTTCAATCCCCCCATCTTAGCGGCTTGAGCACCCGCTTGACCGGCAAACTGTTTCTCCATAATTTCATTTAATTCTTGCAATGCAGCAGGTTGTACTTCTTCAAGGTTGGCGATACGCATCATTAAATCTAAGCGGACTTTTTCTGCAAATTGACTCATAATTTCTGCCGATTGCTCAGGCTCTAAATATGATAAAACAATAGTTTGAATTTGAGGATGCTCATTACGGATGATATTGGCAACTTGTTTTGAGTCCATCCACTTCAATGAATCTAAGCCTTTAGCACCACTGCCCATGACAATTTGGTCTATCAAATTACCTGCGCGGTCTTCACCAAGTGCCGCTGTTAATGCTTTACGAACAAACTCTTCACTTTGGAAACCAATGGTACTGAAATTCTGTATTTCATGAATAAACAATTTATGTACGGCAGTAATTTTTTCTTGAGTAAAATCTTCCATTGCCGCCATGATCATACCCACTTGTTGAACCTGTTTAGGCTCTAAGTGTTTTAATATTTGCGCAGCATCTTCTTCCGATAAACTCAGTAATAATATTGCCGCTTTTTCTGCGCCATCGAGTTTATCAACGTCAAAACCGGCTGGAGCTGGAGCTAACTCTTGTATTTCATCACTCATCTTCGTTCAACCAACTTTTAACTACTTGAGAAGAAAGTTCAGGCTCATTAGCTACGAGCGCACGAACAGCTTTTAAGACGTCTTCATCGCGATGTAAGTCTGGTAATTGTAAACTACCATCAGGAGCAAAACCTACCGCTGCAGCGTCAAAGTCCGATGTTAACATATCCATAGTTTCGTCGCCCAAGTCAATATGACTATCAAGCGATTTATCACCATAATCATCAGGAGTTTGATCCGGATTAATTAGTCGTTTAAGCATAGGCCTTACTACAGCGAATATTAGTACGATAATGACTAACGCGCCCATTCCCAGCTTGAAGTACTTCAACATACTCTCATTTTCATAAAAAGGGACTTCGGGAACGGCTTCAACATCAGCTCGAGAAAATGGTAAAGTAACCACCTCTAAAACATCGCCTCGTTGTAAATTGAAACCAATACTACCTTGCAATAAACGACGAATGTTTGCCATTTCTTCAACCGTTCGAGGCGATTGTGTTGTTGCACCTTCAGCACTCGTTGCGGCAAGGTAGTCAAGCGCGACTGATACACTGATTCGGCGAATAACTCCCGCTTGTTGTTTGGTATGGCTTATTGCTTCATCAAGTTCATAGTTCTTAGTTGACTCTAAATGTTTACGACCTGGCATTGCTTTTTGCTGAGCACCACCATTAACATTTTCAGGAATATTTGAGTCTAATGGCGGTTGATTACTTAACGCGCCAGGAATACCACCAAGTAAACCACCGACGGTATTGTCTTCAATTTTCATTTCGCTTCGTAGTGCAGGTAAATCGGAATTATAACGACGTTGCATTTCTTCACTTGAAGTAAAATCCATCGTTACATCAACCTGAGCAGTATAATTTCCTAAACCGACTACGGGGATCAATATGCTATCTATTTTACTTAAGTATTCATTTTCACGTTTTTGTTCCATTTCAAATTCTTTACGTGAACGAGAAGATATCGATGTTTGAGAGCCAGAGTTTAATAAGCGACCATTTTGATCCGTTACTGTAACTCTGTTTGGCTCCATACCTTGAACAGCTGAAGCGATAATATCAACTACAGAATCAACTTCTTCTTCAGACAACAAACGGCCTTTTCGTAAATCAACTTCTTCTTCAGACAACAAACGACCTTTTCGTAGAGTTAATACAACTGTAGCTGATGGACTGCGTGTGCGTTTTGCAAAGATATTTTCTCGAGGAATTGCTAGTAAGACTTTAGCGCGAGTAATTGCTTTTAATTCTTCTATAGTTCGAGCAAGTTGCTGTTCACGAGAAAATTTAAGGCGTTCGGTTTCAAGGCGTTGGCTTACACCAAAGCCCATATCTTGCATAATAATTTCGCCGCCCTCAGAAGGTTCATCAGAAAAACCTTCACGGGCTAAAACCATTTTAATATCTTGATATTGATCAGTAGGTACTGAAATATAGGTACTGAAATAGTGTTATTTGCTTGACGATAAACACCGTTGTATCCATTAGCGTCAAGAAAATCCATCGTTTTAATAAGTTGTTCAGTAGGCTGTTTGGTAAGAAATCTATATTCAGGTTGATTCGCCCACATTATAACAAAGACAGCAATAGCTAAACATATTGCTAACGCCATAACTAAAGTAAGTTGACGAAGTAAGTCGACATTGCCCATGGCTGACGCAAAACCTGACTTCTGCTCGTCTGCCATACCGCTATCGCCATCACTGGCCATTAGCCCTGTGCCGCCGTCAGCAACAACCATCGAATTATTATCAGTATCAGCCACTTATTTTCTCCACTACCACTTAACGTTATTTTCTTAATGAGTACTTTTATTGCTGGAAATTTTTACACCGGCATATTCATAATTTCTTTATACGCTTCAACAAACTTATTACGTACTTGCACTGTGGCATCAAACGCAATGCCCGCTTTCGAGCTAGCGACCATGGTATCAGCAAGGGTTACGCTACGATCGCCCATTTCAAAAGCTATTTTCTTTGCCCCTGCATCTTTTTGAATATCATTAACCGTGTTTACAGCATCTTTTAGCATGTCACCAAAATTACTCGCCGATTTATTTACCACAGGTGTTGCGTTATCACCCATAGCAAGATTGTTGCCCATTTTTTCAAGCGGACTGCTTTGTAGCGATGAGTTTCCAAGCGACATGCTCTGCATTTGTGCGTATAAAGAGTTCGTATTGATATTCATGGGTTACTCACTTGTGTCAATTTTTTGCTACTAAGCCAATAAATAAGGGTTTAGTGAACGATATAACATGACTCTGCAAGCATAGTGCCAGTGTGGGGTTTGATTAAGGGAGGTGAATTGGAATAACAGCGTTATTCGTTAATAGCCCTTGATAGTATTTTATTAATATACTTGGGGCAGTGATTTAATCAGAATTAAATACTTTGAATGTATAGCTCAAATATCCAAACCCTGTACTTACCGATAATAAGTATTGGGTTTGTTATATGCCTAAGAACTCTGCACGTAATTATCGATAAATAACGACAGTCCTTATCTTTATGCTGGTATTTGAATGCCAGAGTCACGCATTTTTGCAATTTTATAGCGCAGTGTTCTAGGGCTAATACCCAAACGTTCAGCAACATCCTTTCGACTGCCATGACAGGCATTTAGCGTATCTAGAATAATCTGATGCTCTTGCAGTTTAAGTTCGCTTCCTAGCTTATCTTCATTATTTTCTGTCGGGGAATCAGTAATAATTTCACTGTCAAAACTTTCAATTAGCAGGTCACCAGCATCAATCATATGATCACTATGAAGGATTATCGCTCTTTGTATAACATTGTCTAATTCACGCACATTGCCCGGCCAATCGTAGCTAGCAAGTTTATTGCGAGCTGCTGCTGTAAATTCTGGAATTTGATCACCATTTGTTTGACAGGTACGAGTCAATAAATGTGTCGCAAGTGGCACAATATCATCTCGACGTTTATTTAATGCTAACCAAGTGAGTGGAAATACATTTAACCGGTAATATAAGTCTTCTCTAAAGACTCCATCACTTACCGCACTCTTTAAATCTCGATTACTGGTAGCAATGACACGGACATCAAGCTTTATAGTTTTTCGACCACCCAGACGTTCAACTTCTCTTTCTTGTAAAACACGTAAAATTTTTGCTTGCAGGCCAAGGTCCATTTCGGTTATTTCGTCAAGCAAAATAGTTCCTCCTTGTGCTTGTTCAAACTTCCCTGGACACGCTTGAATAGCACCAGTAAAGGCACCTTTTTCATAACCGAATAAAGTCGCTTCTAACATGTTTTCAGGAATTGCCGCACAGTTAATAGCGACAAAAGGTTTATCGCATCGATTAGAGTTATAGTGAACATATTGTGCAAGTACTTCCTTACCTGACCCGCTAGGACCAAGCACCATTACTGAAGCATCTGTTGTTGCAACTTTTTTCGCTAAATTTAACAATTCTATACTTCGTTGGTCAGCAACAATAGGCTCATGTCTATTCGTTGTTTTTAATGGAATATATTGATTAACCATATTTAACAAAACTTCAGGAGCAAAGGGTTTAGCCATATAGTTACAAGCACCGTCTCGCATTGCTTGTACGGCATCATCGATAGTGCCATAAGCCGTCATAATCAGAACAGGTAAGTTTGGCCAGTTGCTTTTTATGCTGTTAAGCAAAGTCAAACCAGACATACCGCCCATTTGTACGTCACTAACGACAATATCGACACTTTGCTCTTTAAGCGTTAACAAAGCGGTTTCACCTGAATCAGCCTCGAAACACTGATAACCCGATAGTTTTAAGGTATCAACAAGAGCTTCACGTAATCCAGCATCGTCCTCAACGACTAATATTTTATTAAGACTCATTAGCGTTCTCCTCGTTAGCATGGTTTTCTTCTAAAATAGGCAGGTGAATACAGAAGTGAGCTCCCTCTCCCGGCTGGCTGACTAGACGCACATCACCTTGATGAGCTTTGGCAACAGACTTAACGACAGCTAAACCTAAACCTGTTCCTTGTGCTCTTGAAGTATAAAATGGTTCAAAAATCTTACTTGCCAGTTCTTTATCTATACCTTGGCCATTATCTTGTACGCTGATATATGCATATTGATCTTGGCAATGAGTAGTAATGGTCACTTGTGCATCGGATTTTATGACCTGCAAGCTGTTATGAATTAAGTTTTCAATGGCGCCACTTAACGCGCGTTTATTCCCAAGTACTTGGCAATCACTCTCGCAGAGTTGGATATTAACTTTTGCATTAGCTTGTTCTACCAACGCCTCTAAGCCATTCACAGAATCAGAAATTAATGCATTTATTGATAAGGGTTCAACAACTTGTTGCTTACCACTTTTTGAAAATAACAACATGTCATTCACTTGTTGCTCAAGATCGTGTAAACGTGACATTAATTTGTCTTGAAATTTATTGCGGTCACCCGTTGTGAGTTTTTTATTTTTTAAGTTAGCACCATAAAGCATTGCCGCCGAAAGTGGTGTGCGAATTTGATGTGCAAGTTTTGATACCAGTCGACCTAATGAAGATAACCGCTGCATATGGCCCAATTTGTCCTGCAATAAACGGGTTTCGGTTAAGTCGGTGATCATAATTAATTGTCCGGGCTGATCACCCAAAGCAGTAATTTCTAATTTTACTCGACGGCCATCTTTTAAAGATACCTCGTGCCAATCGTCTGCTACCTCGTGCCAATCGTCTGCTCTTGGTTTAAAAGATCGTTTAATCACATCGAACCATGCTTGTCCAAGAATTGGCTCATCAAGCAATAAGCTAGCAACTTTATTGGTTTTAATCACAATTCCGTCACCATCGAGCATGATCATCCCAGTAGGCATGACGTCAATAATTTGCTCAAGTTGATTAGATTGCTGACGCAGTAAAGATAATTCACCGCGATAAGATTCTGTTTGTAAAGCTTTATTAGAAGAGTGAGGCTGCTGACTAAAAATAAATTTAGCTTGATGGAACAAACTATCTTTCACAGAATGCTTCGCTGAAGGCATTTGTGAAGATATAGATGAATTCGATAGTGCAACGGCCATATGCTTTACTCTGTTTATAAATAACAACAGAGATAAAGCATTAATTATGCCAAAAGGCTTTACCCTTTAATTACATCAACTTAAATCTAATAATTTGTTTTTTATGAGTGTTGTCAAAGAATTGGCTTTTTAAAATACAGCAGTTCTAGGCATTGCTAGAACTGGCTTAGTGAAGGAAATAAAGTAGCCTGAAATTACCCGACATTTTTTTGCAGGTTATACTTGCGCATCTTTTCAACCAATGTGGTTCGACGCATCCCTAATAATTCAGCAGAGCGTGCAACAACCCAATCGTTTTTTTCTAACGCTTGATTAATCATTGATACTTCTAGTTCGGCTAAGTACTCTTTTAAATTCAAACCATCATTAGGTAAAACATCAACCATAGAAGAATTGTCAGGTTCGTTATTAAAACCAGTTTCGTCTGCTTCATCGTCATCATAGTCAAAACCAGCAAACAGTTCATTTATGGCGTCACGCTCTTGCAATTCTTCAGGGTATTCAGGTTGATACTCTTCAACATCAATATGACGGTACTTTGCTGGTAGCTCACTTACATTGACCACTTGATCACCGAACATGATAATCATACGTTCGATTAAGTTTGATAGTTCACGAACATTGCCAGCCCAAGCATTTAATTTCAATGACTCTATTGCTGGTTCAGTAAAACGAACACTTCGTCCTTGCTCCGCTTCGAAGCGCGATATCAATTCTTGAATCAGCAAAGGTATGTCATCTTGGCGTTCACGCAAGGCTGGTGTTTCAATCGGAAAAACGTTTAAACGATAGAATAAATCTTCTCGGAAACTTCCTTCTTTTATCATATCTTCTAAATGCTGATGAGTTGCAGCAATAATACGTACGTTGGTTTTTATGCTTTTTGCACCACCTACTCGTTCAAAAGTACGCTCTTGTAAAACACGTAATAATTTTACTTGCATCGGCTGTGGCATATCACCAATTTCATCAAGAAATAGTGTACCACCTTCAGCCATTTCAAAACGCCCCTTACGGGTTGAGATAGCACCGGTGAATGCGCCTTTTTCATGGCCAAATAATTCACTCTCTAACAAGTCGCCAGGAATAGCACCACAGTTAACCGGCACAAATGGTCCCTTGCATCGCTCAGACAGATTATGAATATTACGAGCAATCACTTCTTTACCCGTACCTGACTCACCTAAGATCAAAACACTCGCTTGGGTGCTTGCTACTTGTTCGATCAAAAAACGAACTTGCAACATAGGTTCACTAGTACCAACTAATGAACGAAATAATGGGTTTGGCCCAGCATAATTACGCTTCGACGGTAATTGGTTATGATATTGATGACAATGATGTATTTGCTCTGTAAGTTGCGCATAATTTAACGGTACAGCTAAACTACCTAAAACATTCACAGCTTCGTTAAGCTGTGTAGCATCAAGTACATCATGTAAAATAAAAGGGGTTGCAGGATGGTTTTGTACCAATCCAGTAATTAATTCACTGATTTCACCACATAAAATAACGGTAAGAATATTGCCTGTTTCATTGAAGTACTGGTTCACATCTTCTTCATTGCATACATGGAAATGTTCACCCACAAAGGATAATACTGTAGCGATTTGATCGCGTCTGGTAATGTCGTTATCCACAACAATAATATGTTTTTGACCCTGCATATTCTCTGGTAAACCATTCTTTATAATCAGTATAATTAGATTTTAGCGCGATATAATAAATAAGCAACAATAAATTGACGCTGCAAGGTCATTTATTTGACAACATAAAAACATAAAGTAAGCTCATTGTATTTATGAGGAAAAGCAATATTTGACTTAGCTTGAATTAAACTTTCATAGCGGCCATATCGACTTCAGCTTTAGCTAAGCTAACCAAACTGCCGATATCTCGTAAGTAGCCATCGGTTTGCCAAAAATTAAGCCTTCCTAATAGCTTTGGTATCAAATGAAGACTAATGTCTGTTTCTTGTGCAGTGGATTGTTCAATTAACGTAATCACTCGCGGGTCAAATAAATAAATAGCGGCGTTTGCTAAATTAGAGGGCGGGTTAGCTACCTTTTCGTGAAAGGCTTTTATAATGCTATTGTCGTTGTATTCAATAATACCGCAACTTTGTGGATCGTCGGTATTAAAGACCATCATAGTGCCAAGTAAATCATCATCTTTCGAGGTAAATTCTTGCTGATATTTGGGCCAAGAGCACAAGCATAAATTATCCGCATGAGCTACAAGTACACTTTCGTTTTCCCAAAAACTCAATGTAGATTTTAATGTCCCTAGTGTGCCTAATAACTCAGGTTCATTAAAAATGGTCACTTGGTTTTTAAAAGGTGATTTTTCAATGAATTGGTGGACCTTTTCAGATAAGTAATGACTATTAATCAAAAACTCTTCTATGCCATTATCACTCAGCTGCTCTAACCAAATTTGCAATAAGGGTTTGCCATTTATCGGTATAAGACATTTTGGCACTGTATTCGTTAACGGGCGTAACCGAGTACCAAAACCAGCAGAAAGTAAAATAGCTTTTTTTATTTTTCTCATAACAATTGGTCAAATGCTTGTTGTAATTCTTGAAATGAAAGTGGTTGATTGCCTACTTTTGAAACTTGGCATGCAGCTGCGACTGAGCCAATTAATGATGATAACCATAAATCACCACCGCTAGCTAAAGCCATAGCCGTAGAAGCAAGCATACAATCGCCAGCACCTGCTGGATCAACTACATTAGCTGCTAGAGCTGGTATTTTGTCGTTTGTCCAACTTCTGATTTTTCCACTATCAGTAACATGCAACAAAGCACCTTCATCGGCGAGCGTGACAATAATATTATGACACTGCATTTTTTGGTGTAACTTTTCAGTCAAAATAATTAAACCGTCACGGGTATTATTCAAAGCCACACGAACTTCACGCTCAGTTGGTGTTATTAAATCTACATTTCTAAAGCGAGATATATCACCAACTTGCGACGACGTTTGACTATCTGCAGCGATCATTACTTTTTTATCATTACAAAGTTCTACAATAGCATCCACCAGGGATTGCGGTAATACGCCGTAATTAAAGTCTGAAAATATAACTAGATCGGTGTTATCTATTTCTGCGACTAATTTTGCTAATATTGCTTCTTGAATATCAACACCAATATCATGATCGCGAAAGTCATTAACTCTTAATAGCGTTTTGTTTCCAACACGATAATCATTAACTCTTAATAGCGTTTTGTTTCCAACACGATAACGACGCTTCTGGGTAGTCGGGCGTGTATCATCTTGAAAGGTATTAGCGTCTAATTGGTACTCTGAAATTTTATCTTGAGCATATTCTCCAGCGTCATCGTCACCTAATACCGTATAAAAAGAAACGTTTTTAGCTCCTAACGATTTAGCATGGGCAGAGGTTATACCGGCTCCGCCAAGAAACAGTTTTTTTTCATCGGGTGTAACGACAATAGTTGGGTCTTCTTGTGACATTCCTACCGCATTACATTGCATGTATTCGTCAATAATAGTGTCACCAATGACCAGAACATTAAGTTGACTAAAATTTTCAATTATCTCTGATATCGCTTCTCGATTTATATTATGACTTTTTATGTAACTAGCGACTTTATTGACATTTAATAACGGCTGGTTATTTTCATGTTGGAAAACTGACGATGATTTTTGAAAGGTATAGCCAGAGCTAAAAATTAATTTTCCACCAAACTTCTCTAACGCTAATTTTTCAGCGTTAAACTTACCTTCATGCTCGCGGCCTTTAACCATTGCTTTTGGCTGGAGTTTTTCAATTAATTCGGTGGTAGGTAAGGCATTAATAAAACAATAATCAACAAAGCCCAATGATGAAACAACATCAGAACGATCTTCTTGGTTGTTATATTGAGTATTGTGCAATATATCATCGCTATTAACTGCCACTACAAGTGTATCTCCACACTCTTTAGCAAAACGTAATAAACGAATATGCCCCGGATGCAAGATATTAAAGTCACCCGTGACTAAAATAATTTTTCCTAATGAGTCGCCTTTTTTTATAAGTGCGTCTAATAAAATGGTCATTCGGTATTCACTTAAGTGCGCTTTAGGAAATCACCTAAAGTATTAAAATTTAATGAGTGCACGAGTAATTTTTCGTTGTTCTAAATCATCAAGTGCTTGATTTATTTCTTCTAAACTATATTCATTTGACAACAACTTTTCTACTGGTAATCGATATTTATTAATTATATCAACAATCAGAGGAAGATCATGATCAGGCTGTGTTGCGCCTCCCCAGCTACCTTCGATTAGCTTTCCACAAATCAATTCAAAAGGATCAAGTTTGATCATTTCACCTGCAGGGGGATGTGAGGCAAATATGCAGCGACCTCCTCCACGTTTAATTAATGAAAACGCCATTTCTATTGTGCTGGTTTTACCTGCTGCTTCAATAATATTATCAAGGCCATGTGGAAAGTCCTGTTTAAATTGCGAGATACCTGCTTCATTAACACTATAACAGTGGGTAGCCCCTAACTCTTTTGCTAACTTAAGTTTGCTGTCTTCAACATCAAACGCCACAATAGCTTGAGGTTTAAAGTGATTCATAGCTAAAAGTGCACTTAAACCTATGCCTCCCAAGCCATATACACCAACCGTACTATTAGGCTTAGGCTGAAGTTGATTAATGACAATGCCCGCTCCTGTTGGTAAGGCACAGCCCAATAACACTGCGGTTTTCGGGGTGATTCCTTCAGGTAATTTTACCACTCGGTTTTCTGAAACCACGGCATAAGTTGAAAAGGTAGTTACAGCACCAGAATTAATCAGTCGATTACCTTGCACGTATTCGCAACCACCTGCGTCTAAACCTTGCCCTTTTATCCAGCCTAAAACAACACTGTCCCCACTGTTAACTTTTCCTACATCGTTTGCTACTTTAACAACGTCTCCAACTCCTTCATGCCCTAAAAAGTGTGGTAAATACTTATCTTCCCCACGTTTACCTCGAGCTTCCATAAGTTGGCTATGACAAACACCAGCGTATCGTAATTTAACTAAAAGTTGCCCACTTTTAAGTATTGGCACTTCAATATCATGATGAATGACTAAAGGTTGATTTGTTTGCTCTAATACTGCTGCAGAAATTTTCATAAATTAGGTTTGTAGGCCGCTATAGAACCAGCAAATAAAGTAATGCATTTATCTATACTGGTGAAGTTGAAGTCATTAAATACACGTGAGTTAATCATAGTTGTGTTAAGGGGGCGGGGTCGGGTTGCATCAAAACTAGCAAATTTCACCTTTTTAATTTTATCATTAGGCAATTTTAATCTTTCCGATATTATTTCTGTCAATTGATGTCGATTCCAATTCTCGACATTACAAAAATTTAAAATTCCGAATATCTTATTTTCTTGGATGATGTCAATCACACGTAAAACATCTCCGATATAAGTAGGATTAAAAATTAAGTCCTCTGCAGCTTTAATTTCTTGATGCGAATTTAGTTGCTGATATATGTCATCTATAATTGTAGTGTCCCCTCTTTCCACACCAACAATTTTAGATAAACGAACAATAGTGTAATTACCTGAAAGCTTTTCGATCCCTTTTTCAACGGCTAACTTCTGCTTTCCATATTCGGAAATCGGCAATGTATCACTCGAGTCTATATATTTACCTTTATCGCCTGAGAAAACATTATCTGACGATAAATAAATAACATGTAAGCCTAACGCATTGATATCTTGAACTAAGGTTAAAGTGTTATTAACATTCATTTGATAACAATGCTCAGGTTCATCATTAACGAATGCAATATCTGTAATTGCCGCGCATATAATGACAGTTTTATATTCGTCTATGTTAATAGCTAAATCAGAAAATCGACTTTTTTCTAAAGAAAAATGAGTAAATTTATTATCAACATTAGAAAAAGAAGTGCCGATACAATCTGAAAATCGTTGCCTATAGTGGTCAAACAATTTTCCACCAATATAGCCGCTAGCACCAATGACTAATGTTTTATTTAACATTTATGTTCCCAAAATTCTTCTATCCGTTTTAAGTCTTCGAGTGCATATTTTGCATCAATAATAGATGGCTTATTTTCGATAATATCATTCACAAAAGCTTGTGCTTGATTAGCAAAAGCCCAAGTCCAGTTAACTAGAGGTTGTATTACTTCTTGTTGTTGTCCTGCTTTATAGAGGGTTACTTTTGCGGGCATATGACGAAGCAA
>Ga0209291_1000861_pt1 | contig 28539 bp, 26 predicted proteins | sample GOMGulsemesocosm_FD_184633 | JGI IMG/M metagenome (GOLD analysis project Ga0209291, IMG submission 184633) | Methane-oxidizing microbial communities from mesocosms in the Gulf of Mexico - GOM9B Gulf of Mexico (SPAdes) (version 2) | ecosystem: Environmental > Aquatic > Marine > Cold seeps...
TTTCCGCTCGACTTGCATGTGTTAGGCCTGCCGCCAGCGTTCAATCTGAGCCATGATCAAACTCTTCAATTAAAAATTTGATGCTTGATTTAACAAGCTAAGGTCTCAATGAATACTAGCTTAACCTCTTATAGCCCGAAGACTACAAGTGTTACGCTTATCATAACTTAGAAGTACTTACCTATAAATAAGTAGCTTCTTCTTCGTGTAGACATGTATCTAATAAGAACCTAAGTACTTATCATCAAATGCCCACACAGTTTATTTGAATACTAATTGTTAAAGAACGTTTTAGCTCAAACATCGTGTGATGTGAGCAGCGCTTCGAGCCATTTGGTCCGTTGCGTTGGGATGCGTATAATACGTTATCCCGTTTCGAAGTCAACAACTAATTAAAAAGTTTTTAATTTTTGTTTCTCTTCTCTAACCCGTATCACTGTTACCTTCTAGCGTTTCGGTGAAGCGCTTAAGTAACTCATTTTCCGTGTCAGTGGGTGCGCATTATAGAGAACAATAATGACTTGGCAAGTGCTTTTGTAAAAAAACTTACCACAAAGACACCAACTGAACAATTATCAATCTATATCACGTAAACCTTCCATTAATTGCATAGGAAACACACTACAAAACGACAAAATTAGAAAATAGACTCTTTGATACAGTTATCCAAGAGGCCGCTACAATCGAATATTGCCTTGAGAACGGTTATGTACACTATAATAGCCATCGCGAGCCCCTGTAAGACTCAAACACTTACCGGACAGTGCAGGCAAAGCAAATACTTCCATTTTTATGTGCACTTATTCAGTAGATATATGTGCACTTATTCAGTAGATAATAGTTGGTGTTCTATTAACACGCTGTTATATTTAGGCTTATACCGAATCGATGAATAAAAAGGACAGACTATGTACCGCTTCCCTGTAGTAACGTTTACCACATTTCTCCTATTCCTAGCATTTAACGTTGCTGCTTCTGATGCTTTGAACCAATTGAGCAGCAGCAAAATCATGTATCGGTGGGTTGATGTAAATGGTGTCACCCATTTCAGTCAACTAAAACCAACGGATAGCAGTATAGGTAATATAGAAGAGATCCCCCTTCCTAATAGTAAATCTTATAAGCAAAGTAAAAAGCTACAACAAGAAAAACTCGCACGAGGTGACCTTTTAACCCAATTTGCCGATGTTGCCAAAGAAAATTGTCTGATTGCCAAGCAAAACTTTAAGATTCTAACTGCCTTTAAGAATATCACTCAAGAGAATGCACAAGGTGACACAAAAAAATTAAGTAAAAGTGATCGTGATGACCAAATTACACTCACTAATAAACAGATTGAACTGTTCTGTACTAAATAGCATTACGTGCCTATCTTAAGTTACCAAGAAGGCGAATTCACTATCTTCAACTGACACGCTAATAGTGGATTTGGGTTTTGCTTCACCAGACAATATAAGTTGCGCTAAAGGATTTTCAAGCTGTTGGATCGCACGTTTCAATGGCCTAGCGCCATAGACAGGATCAAAACCGATATCCGATAATAACTCTAAGGCATCATCGTCAATGCTAAATTGTAATTCTTGCGCCTCTAAACGTTGTTTTAACATACCCAGCTGCATTAGAGCGATATATTTAATATGCTCACGACTGAGCGCGTGAAAAACAACGTTTTCATCTAATCTATTTAAAAACTCTGGCTTAAAGCTCTTTTTGACGACTTCCATTACCATGGATTTCATATCTATCGATTGTAGTAGACCACTATGCTCTTGGATCATATCAGAACCGAGATTAGACGTGAGTACAATGAGCGTATTTCTAAAATCTACAGTACGTCCCTTGCCATCCGTTAAGCGACCATCATCTAACACTTGCAATAGAATATTAAATACATCTGGATGCGCTTTTTCAACTTCATCAAGTAATAGCACTGAATACGGTTTTCTTCTTACTGCCTCAGTTAAATACCCTCCTTCCTCATAACCGACATACCCTGGCGGCGCACCGATTAAGCGAGCAACCGAATGTTTTTCCATAAACTCTGACATATCGATACGTATCATCGCGTCATCATCGTCAAATAAGTAATTCGCTAATGCTTTACACAATTCTGTTTTACCGACGCCTGTGGGTCCGAGAAAAAGAAAAGACCCAATCGGCTTATTTGGATCTGAGAGACCGGCACGTGAACGACGAATGGCATTAGATACTGCAGTAACAGCTTCTTTTTGTCCCACAACTTGCTTATGGAGATATTCTTCCATTCGCAGTAATTTGTCTTTTTCACCTTCGAGCATTTTACTGACCGGAATACCTGTCGCACGCGATACAACATCAGCGATCTCATCTTCTGTTACTTTATGTTTAAGCAAGGTCATTTCAAGCATATCTGCTTGAAGTGCTAGGTCAAGTTGACGCTCTAGATCAGGAATACGGCCATACTGTAATTCAGACATTCGGTTCAAATCACTGGCACGGCGCGCTATATCTAAATCTTGCCTAGCTTGCTCTAAATCTGATTTTATATTTTGAGCCCCGGATAACGATGCTTTCTCAGCACGCCAAATTTCATCTAGCTCGTTAAACTCAACTTCATACGCTGCGAGATCATTTTGTAACTTAGCTAAGCGTTTCTTCGACGCTTCATCCTCTTCATCTACTAGCGCTTGCTGTTCAAGTTTAAGCTGAATAATTTTACGTTCGAGGCGGTCGAGTACTTCGGGTTTTGAGTCGATTGCCATTCTAATGGCGGCGGCGGCTTCATCGATCAAGTCAATTGCTTTGTCTGGTAATTGACGCTCTGTAATATAACGATGGGATAAAACAGCGGCGGCGACGATACCTGGATCCGTTATTTCAACCGCGTGGTGCAATTCATAACGCTCTTTTAGGCCACGTAAAATGGCGATGGTGTCTTCAACACTTGGTTGATCTACTTGGACCTTTTGAAAACGACGTTCAAGTGCGGGATCTTTTTCAACATATTGACGATATTCATCAAGCGTAGTTGCGCCTACACAATGTAGCTCGCCACGTGCTAAGGCGGGTTTAAGCATATTACCTGCATCCATCGCACCTTCTGATTTCCCGGCGCCAACCATTGTATGTACTTCATCGATGAACAGAATGACTTTGCCTTCTTCTTTTGCCAGCTCATTGAGAACGCTTTTGAGACGTTCTTCGAACTCGCCGCGCAATTTAGCCCCCGCAACTAAAGCCCCCATATCTAAAGAAAGTACCCTTTTGTTCTTAATACCTTCCGGTACCTCGCCATTAACAATCCGCTGCGCTAAACCCTCTACGATAGCAGTTTTACCGACTCCAGGCTCGCCAATGAGCACAGGGTTATTTTTTGTCCGGCGCTGTAAGACCTGAATAGTACGACGAATTTCATCATCACGACCAATCACAGGGTCTAAGCGCCCTTGCTCAGCGCGCTCCGTTAGATCGACCGTGTATTTATCGAGTGCTTGGCGCTGATCTTCAGCATTTTTATCATCAACTTTTTGACCGCCACGAATTTTTTCAATCGCAACATCAATAGTTTCAAGGGAAAGCTTCTCTTGACGAAGGATTTCGCCAAGCGCACCTTTGTCATTTAGTGCAGCGAGCACAAATAATTCACTTGAAATATAACGGTCTTTACGTTTTTGAGCCAATTTGTCACAAATATTGAGTAACGAAATCATGTTTGTGGATAATTGGATATCACCATTTATGCCGTCAACTTTGGCTAGGCGATCTAAGGATTGCGCAATGCGACTGCGAATAGTACTGATATCGGCGTGACACTCGATTAATAGGCTACGTGTACTACCACCATCCTGATTTAATAAAGCTGAAAACAGGTGAATTGGCTCTATAAATTGATGATCGCGCCCTAAAGCAATTGACTGAGCATCTGATATAGCTATTTGAAATTTACTGGTAAGTCTATCGAGCCGCATAATTTATCCTACAAAAACTTGTGTTACTTATTGATATGGGAACAAAATTAGTTATTTCAAGCCAAAGCATAATTATTTTTCAATCCAAATCATACTCGCCATGCGGCCCGTTTTCCCTTCACGACGGTATGAAAAAAACAACTCAGATTGCTGATACGTACAGTATTCTCCGCCACTAACTTCAATTACGCCAGCCCTCTGTAATCGCTTTGTCGCTAATTGATAAAGATCAGCTAGGTAGCGATTATTTTTGAGCTCAAAGCAACACTTATCAGATGGATAGCGTTGGCAAAATCTATCGACAACTTCCTGACCGACTTCAAATTTATTCGGTCCGATAGCAGGGCCTAACCAAGCGATGACTTCTCGGGCTGGACAGGAGAATGCTGCAATGGCGTTCTCTACAATGCCGTCGCATAGCCCTCGCCAACCGGCATGCACTGCAGCAACTTGGGAGCCTTGCTTATCGGTTAACAATATGGGAAGACAATCAGCGGTCATGATACAACATACAACGTTGTTAGTATTGGTAACACTACCATCGGCTATTTGAGTACCAGTATGAGTATTAATATCGATTATCGTTGTTGTATGTCGTTGGTCTAACCAAATAGGAGGTGCAGGTAAATAGCTATTAAGGAGGGTTCGATTGGCAGCAACTGTTTCAGGGTTATCACCCACATGTTGGCCTAAATTATTACTAGCGAAAGGCGCCTCACTCAATCCACCAACACGCGTGGTAGATAAAGATTTTATATGAGCAGGCGCGTTCCAACTAGGGGTGATCATTTAACCATTATCAAGTGTATCTTGGCGTAACAGCTCTGCCATATCGATCATATCTTGTGGAACAGGCGCTTGCCAGCGCATTAATTCACCGGTAATAGGATGCTCTAACTGCAATTTTACCGCGTGAAGTGCCTGACGCTTAAATCCACGCATTGCATCGACAAGTTCTGGGCTCGAACCTTTGATTGGTTTTGGACGACCGCCGTACACAGGGTCACCTAGTAATGCATGACGCATGTAGGACATATGAACACGAATCTGGTGAGTACGACCAGTTTCTAGGCGTAAGCGCAAACGGGTGTGAGCTCTGAACTTTTCAGCGATGCGATAACGCGTCGTTGCTTCTTTACCTTCAGGATCTACCGCCATGTGGGTACGCTTGGTTGGGTGACGTGCCATTGGCGCCTCTATTTTACCACCAGCGGTCATTTGACCGATAGCGATTGCTTCATACTCACGTGTGATACGACGCTTTTGAATCATGCCAACTAGTTTAGTCTGTGCCTTGATGGTTTTTGCAATAACCATTAATCCAGTAGTATCTTTATCGAGACGATGCACAATACCAGCACGAGGGACAGTGTCGATAGAAGGACAATGATGTAACAGCCCATTAAGAACTGTACCACTAGGATTACCGGCACCTGGATGTACAACTAAACCGGCAGGTTTATTAATGACCAAAATGTGTTCATCTTCAAAGACAATATCTAACGCAATGTCTTCGGCCTTATGACGCTCTTCGACTTCAATGAATGCATCTATTTCAATCAGCTCTTCACCCAAGACCTTGACTCTTGCTTTTGTCACTACAACACCATCAACTTTGACATAGCCTGCCAAAATCCATTCTTTAAGACGGCTGCGTGAATACTCATTAAAAAGCTCGGCAATAGTTTGGTCGAGGCGCTGATCACAATGCTCAATGTCAACTGTTGCTGATAATTGTATAGCTTGATTCATTAAAATATCTACTTTAAAGGAACTTATGGGCAATGAATTACTCAAAAACCCGCGAATTGTTCTTATTGTATCTTTTATTTTGCCTCAGCTTAATAGATACTTGTCGATTATGTGAGGATTAATGAAAAAATGATGTCTAAAAAAATAACTTTACTACCAATCTCTATGATTTTTGCCCTGGTACTGTCGGGATGTTCACAAACCATCGACGAACCAGAGATTCAAATAACCGCCCCAGAGCAAATGTATCAGCAAGCGCAAGCCGCTCTTGATACTGGAAATATGCTTAAGGCTACTCGTATTTTAGAGGCATTAGAATCACGCTATCCTTTTGGTCCCCAAGCGACACAGGTCCAATTAGATTTGATTTATGCCTACTATCGTCAAGCAAACAGCGAACAAGCCCTAGCAAGTATCGATAGGTTTTTACGTTTAAACCCTACGCACACTGACATAGATTATGTTTATTACATGCGTGGGCTTGCCAATATGCAATCTGATGAAAATATGTTTCATGAAATGTTAAATATTGATCGTAGCGATCGTGACCCACAGTTCGCTAAGCAAGCTTTTAAAGATTTTAAGCAGCTTATTACCGCGCAGCCTAGCAGCCTTTATGCTGCCGATGCACAGCTGCGAATGCAAGCACTTAAGAACCGTCTAGCTAAACATCATATCGCAATCGCCCAATATTATCTTGAGCGTGAGATTTATGTTGGTGCGATTAACCGCGCCAAAGAAGTCTTAGTGAGCTTTAACGATACCTCATCGACTACACAGGCGTTACAGATTATGCAGTCGGCTTATCTTGCTCTAAAGCAAGATGATCTAGCGCAGAAAATAACAAAAATTATCGAGCAAAATCAATAATCGATTATTCGACATTTGTTCGTTAACTAAGCGGCCCATTTATTTGGCGCCGCTTTTTTTAGCTCTAGTACCAATATTCAGCGCTTATACCAATTACATTAAATTAGTGACCAGTTTTGTAACGAGGATAACGAGTTAGAGCAAGGAATTTTTTACGTATATAGTTATTCTATATAAAAAATAAATAACGACGCTATCATTTTCATAGACCGTGAAAAACGATCAGTTCATTAATATAATTGGTATTAGGCTCTGATATTTATGCTGATCCATTAGCATTAACGGCTCAATTGGCTGGCGAAAGTAAATGATAGCTTCGTTGCCGCCATGGATAGATGTACTTAGTGATAGCGCGGCGTGGTAGCGGTGTTTTCAATCTCCATAGCCAGTGATTGTAATTATAGAGTACCGATGTAATCGTAGATTTTAGCCAGCAAAAGTGATCAGCTAATTGTCGCCATTGGTATAAATATCGCGATGGTTATAACACTAGGTAGCGGTTGAATAGATTTAACTGAGGAATGAAGGGGAACCAATAACAAAAAAGGGAAGCTACTCAGTAGCTTCCCCTTTCAACAGACAATAATTTTTAGATTAGCTAAACGATTGACTAAGCTGCTGCTTCAGTTTCTGGCTCTGCATCCGCTTTAGGGTTTGGACCAAAATCATTTGCGTCATGGCTATCTGATGCATAGAACACGATCAGTACAATTGCGCCAATTAACGGGATTAAATACAGTAATTGCCACCAACCTGAACGGCCAGTATCATGTAAACGTCGAGCGCCAATACTAAGACTTGGCACAAGCAGCGCTAATGAAAATATTACAGTAAGAATGCCGCCTGTAGCCACAGAATCAACGATTGACAATACAATATAAATCGCTAAATAAACTAAGATAAACATCCAATATTCTTTACGTCTTGCTCTACCAGAGAAGTCTGCGTATTTTTTTAACGCACCAACAAAATATTCCATTTTTTTTCCTTGTTAAATATAATTAGTAATAATTTAACGTCTTCACAGCGTATAATTAGAAATATATCTAATTATTAGCGAGTCAATATAATCTAAAATTGACAGCTATTTCATGCGGCCAGACGTAATATAAATATGAACCTAGCTATCGGTTTACACCTTTAACGACCCATTTAAAATCGCTTTTGTAATCATCAAAACGCCATAAGCAAGATTGAAGCAGCAAAATGCGCGTTAAATTTAGCCCAACTGGTCGAAATACGCAAATAAATACTTATTTCAACAACAATTAAAATTGTTTAGCCTTAAACGGCATCTTCATTTTCTTCACCAGTACGGATCCGGATAACGCGTTCGACATCGCTAACAAAAATTTTACCATCACCGATTTTCCCGGTTCGTGCAGATGCCTCAATAGCTTCTATACAACGGTCAAGAAGATCATCATCGAGCACAATCTCCAATTTAACTTTTGGTAAAAAATCCACCATGTATTCAGCACCACGATAGAGTTCGGTATGACCTTTCTGACGCCCAAAGCCTTTCACTTCTGACACGGTCATTCCAGTGATATCCAATTCAGCAAGCGCTTCACGAACATCATCAAGTTTGAACGGCTTAATAATTGCCTCGACTTTCTTCATTTCCATATCCCATTATGTTTAATACGATTAGTATTGTAACAGTTAAAATGATTAACACATTACTTATTCCTTTGAGCTATAAGTTTAAAATAACGGTTCAATCCTTTACACTAATCTCGACCAAACAATAATGGAATAATTTATGCGCTTTATAAAAGCAATTACACTAAGTGCCTTGGCTTTGATATCTACCATGAGCATGGCCGAGAAAAAAGATGACTTAACCTACGCTAACTATGATCAAGTCACGGTGTCTCATGTCTATCTAGATTTGGACGCTGACTTTGAAAATAAAGCCTTAACAGGCTTCGCTGATTTAAGTTTAAATTGGCTAACAGCAACTACAAACACCGTGATATTAGATACGCGTGATTTGATAATTAAACGAGTATTGGCAAAAAGCTCACAAGGGCAATGGTCTTCCGCGCCTTATACGATGGCTAAGCGTGATGATGTGATGGGCGCAAAACTCACGATCAAACCCCGCTTCCAAGCGACAACCATTAGGGTGTATTACCAGTCAACGGATAAAGCATCTGGACTACAGTGGTTAACACCGGCACAAACTGCAGGCAAAAAACTGCCATATATGTTTAGCCAAAATCAAGCGATTCATGCCCGTAGCTGGATCCCAATTCAAGATACGCCAAGTGTTCGGATGACTTATAGTGCGCGGATCCATACCGATAAATCATTATTAGCCGTAATGAGTGCCAACAACACCCCGCAGACCGAACGTGACGGTGATTACTATTTTGAAATGCCGCAGGCGATACCACCTTATTTAATCGCGATTGCAATTGGCGATCTAGAATTTAAGGCGATGAGTGATATTACCGGGGTTTATGCTGAGCCGAGTGTTCTCGCTAGCGCTGCTGCTGAATTTATTGATACCCAAGCGATGATCGATGCCACTGAAAAACTCTTTGGTCCTTACCGCTGGGGTCGTTATGACTTGCTCATCTTACCGCCAAGCTTCCCATTTGGTGGCATGGAGAACCCAAGACTATCATTCATCACACCAACAATTATCGCCGGCGATAAAAGTTTAGTTAATTTAATCGCTCACGAGTTAGCACATTCTTGGTCTGGTAATTTAGTGACGAATGAAAGCTGGCGTGATTTATGGCTTAACGAAGGATTCACTTCGTATGTTGAAAACCGAATTATGGAAGAGGTATTTGGTCGCAAACGTGCATTAATGGAACAAGCGTTGGATGCGCAAAGCCTTTCTGCAGCGATTAAAACAATGCCAGCAAATGACACGGTATTATATGTCGACTTGCAAGGTCGAGATCCTGATGCTGCGTTTTCGAGTGTGCCGTACACCAAAGGGCAGCTATTTCTTATCTATCTCGAACAAAAACTCGGTAGAGAGACGTTCGACACATTCATTAAAGCTTACTTCAGCGAATTTTCATTCCAGAGTATTGGCACCAGCGACTTCTATCAGTACCTCGAACACAACTTACTCAATAAATACCCGGATGTAGTCAGTAAGGAGGAAATTAAGCAATGGATTTTTGAGCCTGGATTACCAAGCTTTACGCCAAAGCCTACTTCACCTGTGTTTACCATTATTGATGGTCAAATAAAACAACTGGTCGCCGGCTCACTCAATGCTTCTAAACTACCGACGGCGGATTGGACAGTTCACCAATGGCTACATTTCATCAATAATCTGCCGCATGACTTAGCGCTAGATAAAATGACGCAATTGGATCAAGCCTTTTTGTTGACGAGCAGTAGTAACAAAGAAATTGCACACGCTTGGTATCTGCTCGCATTGCGTAGTGGATACGATGCGATTTATGAACAACTTGACGATTACTTAATTGAAATAGGTCGTCGTAAATTGATTGTGCCGCTTTACAAAAAACTTGCAGAGACCGCAAAAGGAAAATCATGGGCAAAGCGTGTTTATCAAACAGCACGTCCCGGATATCACCCATTAGCACAGGGTAGTGTTGACGAAATTTTGAAATAAGTATCATCTACCGGCGACTTATTGGAATCATTTCCAACAAGTCGCCGGTAACTTGTCGCCGCTTTGATTGAGTGTGAAGTGACGACAACTAACATCGGCATGTTGGGAACTAGTAGGCACTGTCCTGGCGTGTAATGTATAGACGCTACTGGTAGCCCCTTCAATCACAAACGTATAATACTCACTATTCCCACTCTTTACATCATTAAGCGCCACACCAAAATCAGCAGCATAACTACTATTAATCATCCTAAAATATTCTTGCTCCAATTGCATTTTAATGAGTATCGAAATGGCATCACTACGGCGACTTTTTCTAATTGAATCTTGATAAGATGGCATTACAGTTATCATTAAGATCCCAACAATAGTCATGACGATTAACAATTCAATTAGGCTAAATCCTTTATATTTATACGCTTGGTAAATAATCATGTCATTCTCCAATTCTCTGCTAATATTTATGCCTAAATTTTGAAGACCTAAGCGAAGGTTTATTCGTGTTTATCGCTTTGTAGTTGGCACGCAAAAAACATTTTAGACTATGTCATCATAGCCAATCTTTTTGTGTCAAATCCGAAGGTGGTATTATTATGGATAAGCGCTTAATTAATCATTCTGGAATCACGCTCATTGAGCTTTTAATGGCGTTGGTCGTCATGTTTCTGTTACTAACCATCGCCCTTCCCTCATTTTTAGAGAGCTTCAACCGTCAAAAAGTTACTGGTATTGGCGACAACCTTAACTCCTTATTACTTTTTGCCAAAGCTGAATCAGCCACACAAGGACAGCGAGTGTGGTTAAGGCTGCAAGTCGATAACACAAACCCTACACAGTGGCGTGTAGCCCTGACCGAACAAGCGAGTTGTGATTTCACGAGTGACTCTCCGTGCCTTATCGACGACATCAAGCGAGAGTTTAATAGCGAGCAATATCCTGGGGTTAGTATGATCACTAATATGACCTCAATCAGCGTCGATCCACTTCGCGGTAGAGGAACAGCAGGCAGCACTACATTTTCAATTAGTAATAGCGATGTCCAGTTCCGCCGTACTCAATTTGGCAGCCACAAAATATGCACGAGTTTTCAAAGCATGCTTTCGAGGTATCCCCTATGCAACTAACAACTCGGCAGGATAACTTAGGCTTTAGCCTGATCGAATTTATGATTGCGATGACTATTAGCTTAGTCGCGATTGGAATGATCACCTCTATTTATCTTAGCGGACTAATGATTGATGGTAAAAATATAAAATTAGCCCGCTTACGCCAAGAAGTCTCCTCACTTACCTTGTTGATGATCAGCGATATCAAACGTGCTGGTTATATCAACGATGCTCATTTCAATACGATAGGTACGATTAGCGGTTGCGCTTCACCAGCGATATGCAGCCCTATTGACTTTAGAACGATAATTACAGACGCCAAGGATAGTGATGAGCCAACAGATTCTTGCATTACTTACGCTTACGACGAAGATAGCAGTGGTGGAATAAACAACAGTAATGCGATGGGATACCGATTACATAACGGTGCTATCGAAGTGCGGGTTGCTCAACGAACGTGTAATAGCGGTGGTTGGACAGATATCACCGACAGCCAATTCGTACATATCAGTGAGCTCAAATTTTTGATCCAAGAGCCCGCGCGTAGCGATGTTTGCCGCCGTACGGGCACCAGTCTGATTTGTCGGGCTTTAATAGCAAACAGTAGTTACTTATCCTTAATATTAATGTTTAAAGCCACATTAATCGAAGAAGGATGCAACGTTGAACAAGTTCCGCCTGACAATGACTGCACGAGTATAATCGTCAACGAGAATGTGAGGTTAAAAAATGTCATTTACAACTAAAAACTATCGATATTACATTGGAGGCATCACGATTACGATGTCTTTATTGTTGCTGATACTGTCTCTGGGCGCCACCGTCTATACCGCAAATTCAAACTTGTTAGAAGCAAAAATTGCACAAGCCCACTACCGAAAGAATCAAGCATATTTAGCGGCAGAATCAGGAATAGAATATGCGCTAATCCATTTAAACTTAAACCCTGAACACTTAGGCCTAATCGAGCGCACTAGCAGCGACAGATTTAGCGTAGACGTTACCGCTATAACGGACCCTCTTGATGCCGAGTTTTCAATCACTGAAAATCCAAATGTTAGATTTCGTCGCATCACCAGCACTGGTTTTAGCGACGACATTGCAAGTCGAACTAGGCGGCAAAGCACACAGTCGATCACCCTTTCAGTCATAAGGCGCCCCATTATCAAATTACCATTAGCAGCCATAACAATTGCAGGAACGTTAATCGTTGATGCCGACTTAAAAGTGGGGGTAAATCCTGATGGCGGTGGTGTCGATATTCCACTTTCCATTTGGAGCAATTCAGCAGTGGGAATTCATGGGACTGGTGCAACATGCGGTTTAGTTGAATTTGACGACCGAACACCACAAAGTTGTCATGATCATTTCTATTCAAATAGAGATTATCTTGGCACAGATATTATTGCCAATGACCCAACAATGCCAACAGACCTATTGTTACATCTGTTTGGCTACGAATCGAGTCACGCCAATCACCTCAAAACAACAGCCAAGGAAGTCCTGACAAACTGTAACGACTTAAGCGAAACCTCAAGCGGATTTTTTTGGATCTCGGGAAATTGTAGTGCTAACGCTTCAATAGGCTCAGAGTCCAACCCGGTGGTCCTCCTCATCGAAAACGGCACACTTAGGCTCGATGGCAATTTCCGTGTTCATGGCATCGTCTACTTGCGCCGTAGCGATAGTAGCCTCGCGTCATCAACAATCAGCATGTTTGGTGCAGCGTCAATTCACGGTGCTCTCATCTCTGACGGTAATATTGATGTTAACAGCGGACGATTAGAAGTGCGCTATCAACCGAATATTCTAGCGATTATTAGCAACGGTGCTCACCCCTTCTTCTCATCAATTAACATTATTCCGGGAAGTTGGAAAGATTATTAAACGCAGCAGTTATCACAGAGGCTTTTATGCAATGGCTTATATCATCTAAACATACAGCTGGTTTTAGCTTGATCGAAGTATTAATAGGCATCGCTATCGCGGCCTTAGGCATGGTTGGAATTGTTGAATTACAAAGCGTTTACATGCAAGCGACCAATCGTACGCAAAACAGACTTATTGCGATGACACTGGCAAGCGATAAATTTGATCAACTGTCACATCTAAGGTTTTATGACTTGGTCACACCGAATTCAGGTTCAACTGAAACAATTAATTACCCAACCACAAACTTTATCCGTCATTGGCTAATCACCAACCGGACACTAATCAGCGGCGTATGGGTAAATACTCCAACAACAGCATTACCACCAATCCAACCAGATATGAAAATTATTAGCATCACGATAACCTGGACCGATGCACAAGGTCAGCAACAACTTATGAGCCAGCAACGATACGTATCTAAAAATACGGGACCGGCGATAGTGCCTGCTAAGCTTTAGAACGCGTGATTAGATAGCAAACATTCTGTATAAAACAACATAAAAAAGCATAGCATTAAGCCAAGGTTAATATCTATATTAAGCGATAGTTTCTAACTGTAATTTATTAGTTTTTTCGACCGTCATAATCTCATTAACCCCATAATATTGTTTGAAATTCATCATTTTTCATTGATAACGGTAAGACCTTGACTAAAGAGTGTCCAAGTACATAAAAATTTGATATCTTATAGCGATGGGGATGTTGGCAATGATTGCTCAAGGTAATGGGTTTAATGAAAAAAAATTACGGATATACGCTATTTGAATTGCTATTTACGCTTGCGATCGTAGGCATACTACTTGTGATTGCGTTGCCTAGTTTCAACGCATTAATGCAAGACAGCAAATTAGTGAATACAATTAACCAGCTTAATACACTTACGGCATTAGCACGTAGTGAGGCTATTAAGCGAAATAACCCTGTTATCTTGTGCCGCAGTTCAGATGGTGAAACGTGTTCATCATCTGGTAATATTATACTTATAAAAAGCGATAACAATAGCAACGGAGACTTTACAGAGTCAAACGATGAGATGTTAAGGGTATTTCAACTACTTGAGCCTGACGGTTATATATCTATGCATTTTGAAAGTTTCAACTCATATGCGATCGTTTTTTCAGCTATTGGAGCGCCGTCGAGTGCTGGGCGCATCGAAATTTGCGATGACCGCGGTACCAGCTACGCGAAGGCAATGGTTATTAATATGGGGGGCCAATTGCGCGCACTCGACATTACAGAAAAGGATTTGATCACATGCAGTTAATGCGCGCCTTCAGGCATGCCGGATTCTCACTTATTGAAGTATTGATATCAATCATCATATTAACAGTCGCCTTGTTGGGTATTGCCTCGTTACATCTTGTTTCTCTAGAAAACTCTCATTCTGCTTATTTACGCGCACAATCAGTTGCTATTTCAGAAGATATCATTGAACGCATTCGTCATAATCCAGCGCTAAAGCAGTATGCGATTAATAATGATGTTGATAGTGCCACGGGGTTTGTCACCGGCACGGGGGCGCGAGATATGTTGCTTGACTGTACCACTACCGATGGCTGTAACGATGATGAGCTTGCTTTAGTGGAACTTCAAAACTGGGCAAATACACTCAGTCGTTTAGGACGAGACACTAGTGATACGGGCACTCCGCCAGTGAATGTAACAATCGATTATGACCCGCTTAATAAGGTTTTTGATCTTTCTGTGAATTGGGAATTCAAATCTTGGCAGGCACCAAAGGAAAATGTTGAAAGTGGGTTACGAGAAAATAAAAGTACTAGCCACCAATTTTTAGTTGCGGTTGATTGAGGTTGATAATGTTAAAAAACAACAAAACGCGAGGTTTCACATTAGTTGAATTAATGATTTCAATATTCATTAGTTTTGCTATTATCGGCGGCACACTATCTGTATTTCTATTAACTAAGAAAACCCAACGTTTTACTAATGCTGTAGCAGAAGTCCAGCAATCAGGTAGCTTCGCTCTAAACTACCTGAAACGTGAAATTCGCATGATTGGATACCAAGGCTGTCTTAGTTATGATGATCTAGAAGTTAATGTCATTGCAAGCGCGTTTACGTTAGCCGAATTCGAGCAGCAGAAAATATTAGGCTATGAAGTTACATCTGATAATTGGGACGACGCCCAGCCTTTTAACACTAAATTTTCTGCGCGGGTTGGGACCGATGCCTTCAGTATCGGTCGAATTAAGGATCTAGATAATCTACTTACAGGCCCTGAAGTATTAAATGCCAATGTTAAACTAATTAATCAGCCGGTTCTAGAAATTGCCACCGACGATTTAATGTTAATTTCAGATTGCGAGTCAGCAGATTTATTTCGCATCATTAACGCGCCTAATACGCAAGGAACCATTCTCACGATAACTCATTCTTCTGGGGGAAATAATACGAGTCAATTGAGTAAAATCTACTTAAATAGCGACTCAGTAATGTCCATTTATGAGAATATAGTTTATTTTATTAGTGACACAGGCCGATTAGATTCACAAGGCAATAGCATCAACGCTCTTTACCAAGCAAGAAGCCCACTTTATGCACCAGAAGAACTCGTGGCTGGCGTTGAAAATATGCAAGTACTCTACGGCGAGACATTAGGGACTGGGAATACACGTTATGTGCCTGCAAACCAAGCATCACCAGCAATAGTTTGGCAGAATGTTAAATCAATGAAAGTCTCGTTATTGGTCACCAGTCACCATAGCGTACGCAACACAAATGATACATCAACATACGAAATGCTTAATGTTGGTGTCGAACCACCAAATGATGCTGGCGCTATCGCACACAGTGGTCAACGTCGGCTAAAAAAAGTATTTTCCCTAACAATTAATATTAGAAACAGGGTGCAATGAGCATGAAATCACTCATCAAAAGGTCATCAACATCTGGAATGTATAAAAGCCAGAGAGGTGTTGTTCTAGTGATTGGCTTGCTATTAATACTCATTATTACGCTTATCGCGGTCGCAGGGCTAAGTAATTCGGCGGTGCAAAGTAAATTGTCGAGTAACGCTCAACAAAAAAATGATACATTTCAAGCGGCAGAAAGTGCATTATCACATGCAATTATCGAAATAGAGGGGGTCCCGTTAGGTGGTATCGCTGGTAATAGTGACGCACTAGCCAATGCTATGGAACGTGGCAACGGAATTGAGGATGAGGTAGGCATAACTTACTTAACTAATACCCTCATGAGTGTATCTGTCACATACAGCTACCTAGAAAGTTCCAGTTTACAATCCGGGATTTCACTTAATGCCGATGAAAATTCAACGATAATTGGTGCACGAAAATTCATCTTAGAAGGGAATTCAGCAATGTCATCTTCAGGTGCCAAGTCTCAAATTAGCCAAGGAATTAGCTATGAATAAATTAAGCCAATTAAAAACTAAATTATCCTGTTTCATTACCGGTTTAATCATTAGCATTATCCCGCTTTCAAGCGCCAACGCTGATGACACTGAGATTTTTTATGTTGGTGAAACAGTGCGACCTAAAATTTTAATGATACTTGACACTTCTTTATCAATGACATCACAAGTCGGTAGCACCCGTGAAAGCCGCTTAACCAACATGAAAGAGGCGGTCGAAAATTTTGTTAACAACCCCGGTGATGTCGATGTTGGTTTAATGCGCATGAATCAAATCTCTGGTGCGATTATTTATCCGGTATCGAATCTGACAGAACTTGCTGCTAGCGAGTCTCTCGCAAGTATTAATCGACCCGTCGTTGAGAATCACAATAATGCTTGGCAACATCGCACAACAAACGTTGTTCGAGTACCCTATAACAGCGGCGGTTACGACGATACATTACTGATAGATGATAGCAAGCTAATTGGCTTACGCTTTGAAAACATTACCATTCCAAAAGGGCAAACAATATCAAATGCCTACCTCGAATTTTGGCCTGCAAAAAAATGTGGTAGTAGCTGCTATGTAACAGTTAACATAATGGGCGAAGATGTCGGCGATTCACCTAAGTTTGAGCCCGTAAATAACAACCTGTCGAATCGTACAACCACTACAGCTGAAGTTGAAGTAACGAGTTCAAGGATTAGAAACAACCAAATATCAACCTTTGCCGCAATCGAAAGTGTAATACAGGAAATTGTTAATCACTCCGATTGGGTTAACGGCAACGATCTCTCATTACTTATAGAAACTAATTCTTCCACACTTGATAATCAAGACTTTAATGGCATAGGCATAATGTCTGCCCGGTATGCGTACCCACCAACCCTATTCATTGAGTTTACGCCGTATACTCGTCAAATTAGCCATAAGGCAAAGCTACTAGAAGCGTTAAACGAACAAAAAACCATCTACCATACACCAATAGTACCGACTCTATGGGAGGCAACTAAGTATTTAAGTGGCGCAGGATTAGCAGGCACTGACGGTACCAAGACTGAAAGTCTTTCTACTACCCGCAGCGCGGTCGAACGACAAACTCGAGATAACGTTAATGAGCGGATTTCAGTTAATGAATCCCTCGTGGCCGGCACTTACACCAAAACCTTTCCAACAGGCTGTAATAACGGTAATTTAAATTCAGTTAAATGTATGAATGTGGCATTAAGTGGTGTCGATACCCCCGATGATTCCGACGATTCCGACGATTTAGCCCCAACATATAATTCGCCATTAACAGACACGTGTCAAGATGATGAGGCGACCATAATCTTACTGACTGATGGTGATGCCCATCACCAAGAGAACCTTGACACCACTGAGAATAGTTGGTGGCAACAAATGGTCAGTGAATTGAAAACATTTACAGGTGAGGATTGTGCGTGGCAAGGAAGTAATAAAGGTAAGCCTCAAACATGCGGTGAGCAACTGGCGGTCAAGTTGCGTACAGGCATAAGCGTCGCTGACTTACCTGATAACAAATCTATAAGTCTGCATACTGTAGGGTTCAATAATAACGATAGTTGGCTAATTGATTTAGCAAAACAGGGTCAAACAGGTTCAGATGCCACGGCTCGATACCATACAGCGAGTACAAGTTCAGACTTACTCTCTGTATTTCAGGGTATTAGTAATGGTATTTTAGATAAAACCACTACATTCTCAAATAGCGCGACATCAGTTAATACCAGTAACCAATTGACACATGATAACGCATTATATTTTGCACTATTTAAACCAAGCAACCAAGCGGCCTGGTACGGAAACCTTAAAAAATATCAATTAGGCAATAATGGTGAAGTATTAGCACAAGATGGTGTCATTGCTGTTAGCCCAGCGACAGGCGAATTTAATGATGGTATAAAAGACCTGTGGCTACCAAGCGCGAATGCTCCTGATGGTGCTAACATTCTGCTAGGCGGGGCTGCAAGTAACCTTCCCACTTCCCGCACTATTTGGGTCAATAGTGCCACTAAAACATTAACTGCATTAACAACCAGCGCGAGCGAATTTCTACCAGCAGACTTTGATGTCAATACTGACACGGAACAAGACGAACTCATAAACAATATGTTAAATGCAACACAGCTCGGAGATCCGCTGCATTCGACACCAATCGAAGTTAAATACTCCAGTAGTAACTCTGTTATCTATTATGGTGATAATCATGGCTATATACATGCTATTAATGCCAGTAGCGGTGTTGAAAACTGGGCATTTATCCCGAAGGAATTATTATCAAAACAAAGTAGCATTCAAACAAACAGCGAGTCTCAAGACCACATCTATGGAATGGATGGTGAGATAGTCAAATGGCAGGATGGTAGTCGCACCTTAATTTATTCAGGAATGCGCCGTGGCGGTTCAAGTTATTATGCTCTTAATGTTAGCAATACGGCAGCTCCAACGTTGGCTTGGGAAATATCAAATACCACACCAGGTTTTGAACTGTTGGGCGAAACATGGTCAACACCTGTTAAAACAAAAATACGCCACAGCAACCAGACTAGAGACGTTCTAATTTTTGGAGGTGGCTATGATAACAACCAAGATGATGCAGTTGTTAAGACACAAGATAACGTTGGTAACGTTGTTTATATCGTCGATGCGTTAACAGGTGAAAAATTAAAGACGATCACCCACACGGATATGAACTACAGTATTCCTTCCGACGTAAAAGCTATTAACATCGATAATGATAGCGGTTTAACCACCGACCAAATCTATGTAGGTGATATGGGCGGTCAAGTCTTTAGAGTCGACATAGCCAACGATGGCGATGTCACAGTAGGAAAAATAGCCATGTTATCTGGTGATACTACGGAATCTAATCGTCGGTTCTATCATGCACCCGACGTATCATTGTTAGATAATACTGGTGGCTCGACACTTGCAATTGCGATTGGTTCGGGTTTTAGAGCTAATCCTAAAAACACCCTAAATGAGGACCGTTTTTATATGATCGAACAGCCGTTAACTTACGAAGGGAGTTACGTGACACTAACTGAATCAGAGCTCTATAATGCAACGGATAACACGATCGGCTCTACCGACCATACAACGGCAGAAGCTGCTTATATTGCACGCGCCGCAAAGCACGGATGGTATATTGAACTATCTGCAACAGAAAAAGTGCTCGCATCGAGTCTAACGTTTGACGACGCCATTTGGTTTACCACTTATGCCCCAGCAACCAGCGTTGACAATTGTGCTAATCTAAGCGGTGAAGCACGAATTTATCGAGTCAGAGCAAGCAATGCAACACCCGATTATCTAAACGTTGTTCCTGAGGTCCTCAGTAATTCAGGTCTAGATGAGTCGAGTAATTGTGACAATGAGCAATGTACCGCTAGTGACCGCTCAATGAGTCTGGTTAATACTATTTTGCCTGCGAGACCAGCCTTAATAAACTATCAAGGAAAACGATTTATTGGTGTTGGCACTGAGTTTTACCCAACAGCGACTAATAAAACGAAGCGAATGTACTGGACTGAGAAATAATGAAAAGATTACAGCAATCAGGGTTTACCTTAATTGAATTAATGACAGTTGTAGCTATAGTTGGCGTATTACTAATGTTAGCGTATCCGAATTATCGGGAAAATGTTGATAACTCTGATAGAGCCTTAGCAAGAACTGGATTAGTTAGTTTAAGTGGTTCGCTTGAGCAGTATTATGCTGAAAACAACAGTTACCTAGGTGCAACAATGACAAATATTGCTCATCCAACAACAGTACCATTAAACACCGGGGACAGAGCCGTATATACGCTAAATTTTTCGGTCACCGATAACGGCGGTACATATACAGCAGTAGCAACACCTATAATTGCAGCCACTGGCAGCAGGACGGTTTATTCACTGAGCAGCATAGGTACAAGGAAAAGTGGCCCAATAGGCTCTTTAGGCCTTGGCTGGAATAATTAGCCCTTTAACGTCGGTCGTGTCAGCAGATAACCACTAACGCAAGTGGCGGTTACTAACATCATAATCTTGGCAGGGATAAAATCGACGAAAAAGATAACGGAAGTACCGATAGAGAGCCATAATAAGCCAATAGTTATTAGCTTGGTTCTCATCGGCATACCGCGACCGCTGCGATAGTTTTCAATATATGGGCCAAACCAACGATGATTCATTAGCCAGCTATAGAAACGCGTTGAGCCTTTGGCAAAACAGGCGGCAGTAAGTAATAGGAACGGTGTAGTCGGTAGTACTGGTAGCACAATACCAGCGATACCCAGCACTAAGGAAATACAGCCAATAGCACACAAGCAGGTTTTCTTAAACTTGACCCATCGACTCATACCACCGCCCTAAACCTTTGACATTTATCCCATTAGCCTATCAACCTAAGCTAACGTGAATATTGACAAGATTCAATATTAATCCAACTCTTTGCCGTCAACTTTAACTTTCATTAACTGACCAAGATATTCCACTTCATCGCCATGGTAAACTTTTTTACGTTTACGGGTCTCGATTAATCCATTAAGCATCACCTCACCGTCGGCGATGCGAACTTTAGCTTCCCCGCCACCTTCGACGAGGTTTTCAATCTTAAGAATTTTATATAACTCAATAGGCTCAACATTCACTTCAACGATAATATGAGGTGCATCTTGTGCCATCACCGGTGGCTTTTTACGACGGCCAATAACCATAATTTATTACTCTTTACATTCACGATTCAATTAGCCGCAAGCTTACCGACTTTAACGCCAGTTATAAAGTGAAATAATTGGTAAATACCTTATATAACTCGGTCCCTTGATTCACGCTGGCGGAAGCGAAATGTAAAATGGTAATACAATCTTCCGGTGCTTCAATTACTTCCACAACGTCATCATGGCCATATCGGTCCATCCTTAACAACCGAACCAAGGGTTCACCGGCACGGACTTTACGACCTAACGGCGCTAAATATTCCACCAGCCCACTCTTAGGAGAATATAACGCACGATAATCTTTAAGATAACAAGCGTACCGCGTCATCATCGCTGGTCTAAATAAAGTCTGTTCAACGACCCCTTTAGCGCTTAAGTAACTCAAGATGCCGGCACTGTCCTTCTTCGCTTCTTCCAGCGATAACCACTCTTGCGAGCCTAGTTCTAGGGTGAAGCCATCAACCGCCACCTCAATCTCACGCCCTTGCGCCTGATAAGCAAGTTGCAATTGCCACCAAGGACAAAATGATGCTTCATCTAGCGCGCCATCAAAGCCACTAGGTATAAAGAGCGTATGCGCAATATCAAACAACGCAGCACTGTCTTTCGTGTATTCAGGGCAATAGAGATGACGGTCTGAAATTGGCCCGGTGTGTAAATCGAGTACGATGTCGGCATCAAACGCCATTCGCTGCAACGTTGCACATAAATGCTGCGCCGTATCGAGACCATAGGGATTATCAAGCAATTGCTTTTCAAGGTCGTCGATAATTAACGCTCTAAACTGCTGCTTAATCTCACAAAATGGTAAGTCTGGATTGTTCTTTGCGAAATCTATCGGTAACTGCGGATTAAAGTGATAACCACGATTCCAATTATTACCAGTGATCGCATCAAAACGCCCCAAGGTGAATTCACCACTTTTTTGATTGATACCAATTGGGTTACACAAAGGCACTAACGTGATATCACCTTTAACATCCAACGCTCGTAACTGCTCTAGCAACTGGTAAATTACCGCGTTACCCTGCACTTCGGCGCCGTGCATATTCGCTTGAATATACACACTAGGCGCATTTTCACTGCCTTTAAATTGATAGACAGGTACACTCATTTCTTGACCATTAGCCAAATGAGCGACAACTTTCGAAGAGGTTAATACTGCTGACATCTATAGTTAACTCTTTATTTAATACAAATACGATGATGCTGGCTGTGATGGCCGCACCACGTTAAATTGACCTTGCTCATAAACAACCTCGGCAGGGAGTTCATGACAGAGGAAAAATGGCATGGCTTCGGTGAACCCATAAGCGCCACACTGTGAAAATACCAGACTATCGTCAACATTAACATCTTGTGGTAATTCAAGCTCACCCAATTTATCGAGGCTGGTACATAAAGGACCATGAACATGAAATGATTGCTTCGTTTGATTTGATGGTCGTAATAACGTCACCGGAAATGGCTGTTCGGTGATTGCCGGACGCAACAGGTGATTTATTCCCCCTTGCAACACCAATAAAGACTGCTGATAGTTTTGTTTAACATCAACCACTTTACTGACATAACAACCATACTCGCCAACCGCATAGCGACCAAGTTCCATCCAAAGCTCGCCAAGGTTCGCTTGACGCTTGATCTCTCCTAATGCGCTAGTGAGTTCAGACCATTGTAGCGGCTTATCTTGCGCGCAATAGGGAATGCCTAGGCCGCCACCAAGATCGAGTACTTGTAATTCGAAACCTAAACTATCCGCTAACGCTGTTAATGGCGCAATCATCGCTTGCCACAAACTAATAAGTTTAGGCCCATCAAGCATATTTCCCCATTGGAAAATGTGCAGCCCTATCACCTTAACGTTAGGATAGTCGCTTAAGCTAATCTGCGACCATTCTTCACTACCTAAGCCAAATGGCGTTAGACTATTACCGCCTAACGGATTATTGTCCCCTTGTTCGAAGCGCAATTGCACTCGCAGCAAGATATCGGGAGTGACATTATATTCAGCGCTTAATTGGTTAATAAGCGTTAGCTGATTAACACTTTCAACCACGAAGGTGTTAACCCCGAGCTCGATAAAACGTCTTACTTGCGCTTGAGACTTAGCAGGACCGGTATTTAAAATACGCTGCGGGCTGATCCCTTGAGCAAGTACTTGCTCTAACTCACCAAGACTGGCGACGTCAAAGTTCATCTTTTGATCCGCAAGGGTCTTAATAACCTTCGATAAGGGATTGGCTTTAACCGCAAACCACAGCTTTATATCATCATTGATAAGACTAGCGATATGTTCTCTTAAACTATCAAGATCATAAACAAAAAATGGATTGTGCTGTGTCTGTTCAAACTCGCTAAGGCCAGCAAGACAACTTGCTGACATTGCGCCAATAACGCCCTGCTCGCTCATTATCTTAACGCCTGCTCTAATTCTAATGCCGCATTTGATTTTTCATCACGGTATTTAACAATCACTGGACATTGCATGCTTAATCCTTGTGACTTAGCCCATGCACTGGTCATTGGGCGTGTGCCAGGTATAACAATCGCGTTACGCGGAATTGGCGCGCCTTTTTCAAGCATCACTTCGTTAACAGCGTCATAGACAGGAATAGATGCAGAAAGTGTCACACTTGGTGCAAGAACAGCCCCTTCGCTAACCACAACCCCTTCAACGAGAATACAACCGGCGCTAATAAAGGCGTTATCTTCAACCACTACTGGGCTTGCACCGATTGGCTCTAAAACACCACCGATTTGAACACCAGCCGATAAATGAACATTCTTACCGATTTGTGCACATGACCCCACTAATGCATGAGAGTCGACCATCGTACCACTATCAACATAAGCGCCAATATTAATATAAGCAGGCGGCATAATGATCACGCCTTCAGCCACGTAGCTACCACGGCGTACAGAAGAACCGCCTGGTACTAGACGAACACCGTCTTGCGGTGAAAATTGACGTGGCGCTAAATTGTCTTTATCGACAAACCCAGCGTACGCTCCTTCATAGGCAACATTACTACCCGCTTTAAACGCCGCTAGTATTGCTTGTTTTACTTCAACGTTTGCCTGCCAAACACCATTCTCGTCTTTGTTTGCACTGCGTACGGCGCCGCTTTCTAACTGTTCAAATACTTGTTGCCAATTCACTGTCATTACCCTTCTAAAATTTTAAATTATTTAACTGTTTTATTGCTGTGCATACCATTGTTTAATAGTGCTATCAGCATTGATTAATTCACTTGTCTCGCTTAACTCATCATGAGTCAGAGGCAAGCGTAGTTGTGGATGAGCCAATAGCTCTTTTTGATGCATTAGTACTTTCACTGGCACGGGATTAGCGACGCTAAACAGTGGCTCAATCGCCGCTTTCCATAAGTTGAATTCCATACTTTGTGGTGTCGCCAAGCACTGTTTAACATAGAGGTTGGTCGCTTTAGGCCAAGCATTAGCACACACTGACACCAACCCCTTGGCGCCGAGTAACGAAAACTCTGGTAATAGCGCATCATCACCGCTGTAGATAGCAATACTCGGTAAAGCGTTGCTAAATTCATTAAACTGAAGTGCGCTGCCACTCGCTTCTTTTAGCGACCAAAAATTCGCTTCATCAGTAAGATTAGCCAAGGCCTGCGGGCATAGTTCGACCCCACTTCGTGAAGGCACGTTATAAATCATGCAAGGGAACTTGCTGCGCTCGAGCAGACTTCGAAACCATTGCTCTTGTCCCTTAGGACCAGGTTTGGCGTAAAGTGGCGCCGCTAACAAATAGGCTGATATCGGCATCTGATTACAAAATTCAATCCATTCGAGCTGACTCTCTAGATTGTAACCACCAACGGCCACCATAATGGGAGCATCAGGTCGATGCTGACATACATAACGGATTATTTTCTTTTGCTCATTTAACGATAATGCTAATCCTTCGCCGGTACTGCCGAGCATTAAGATGCCATTGCCAGCCGCGGCCTGATCATCAACGAGCTGTGCTAGCGCGTCATAGTCCACTCGGCCACGTTGGTTAAACGGCGTCACTAGCGCCGTCCACAAGTTAAAATCATTGACATTGTATGGTGACGTGCTGCTGTGAGAGGCGTTATCGAGTGACGACATTATGCTGCTCCTTGGTTGTTATCTTCAAACATTGAGTTATGCAAGCGACTAACAACATCTGATGCGATCTCATCATTCACTAGGAAGCATAAATTATGGGGACTAGCGCCCTGACAAATCATGCGCACATTAACATCATCTAGGGTCGAAAACAGACGCGTACCAACGCCATAGCTTGAATCGATGGCATTACCTATTAAGGCCACCAGCGCCAAGTTTTTTTCAATTGTTACCTGACAAATCTCATTGAGCTCAGCCAATAGTTCATCACTTAGTTGACTCTTGCCTGAAGAATTAGAGCCAGTACTGTCGAGTGTTAATGCAACACTGATCTCAGACGTTGTCACCAAGTCGATACTTAAGTTATATTTGGCCAAAATGGTAAAAACTTTGGCTAGAAAGCCCGGCGCGTGCAGCATATTCATGCTGGTCACTGTCACTAGCGTTTGTTCACGGCGTAGTGCAATCGCACGATAAACGGGCTTTGATTTGGTTTCATTAAGCACTAAGGTGCCACCGGCTTGTGGATCACGAGATGAACCGACAAACACCGGAATATTTTTACGCATCGCTGGGATCAATGTGGATGGGTGTAGCACTTTAGCGCCAAAGGTTGCCATTTCAGCCGCTTCATTAAAGCTAATTTCTTTAAGGGCGTAAGCCTGTGAAGTGATGCGAGGATCGGTGGTAAATATCCCGGTAACATCGGTCCAGATATTGATTTGGGCGGCATTAATCGCTTCGCCTAATAAAGCCGCTGAATAATCACTACCACCACGGCCTAAGGTCGTCGTTTCGCCATTCCCATCGCTGCCAATAAAGCCTTGTGTGACTATAATATTATCTTCAAGCAATGGCGCAAGACGTTGCGACACGAGTTGCTCAATGGTTTCAAATTGTGGCGTTGCCTTGCCGTGCTCACTGTCAGTGCGCATGACGTCACGAACATCGAAATACATAGCTTGCTGGCCACGAGCCAATAACACTTGGCTAAATAAAGTGGAGGATAGGCGTTCGCCAAAAGAAAGCAATTTATCGGTCAACGCTAATGTTGGAGTACTTGCGACCGCAAGGCTGATATCACTCATCTGCATTAGTAGATGGTTAATACGCTCAATAACATCGTCACTAAGGCTTAAATGCGACATGATGTTTTTTTGAATATCTGTAATTTTTTCAATGGCAGATAAGCGCTCTTGCTCGCTAAGTTCGCCACTGCTTAAACTAACCAACAGGTTAGTTACACCACTGCTGGCACTTACAACCACTAGACGGGTTTTAGGATCAGCAAGCACAACGTCGGCGCAGCGAGACATCGCTTCGAAATTTGCAAGACTAGTACCGCCAAATTTAGCGATAACGGATTGTGATAGGTGTTGCGTTGAAGTATTCATTTTTCTCTCGAACAATAATAGTTCGGAGAACTTGCGGCATTTGAATTAGGCCGAAAAAACGGCCTATACAAAGACCAGAAGCTCTCCACCAATAGGTGACAGTCATTAAGGATTCAGCCTTAATGACCGAAGTGTTGACGTTCCAAATATCAACACCTCTCGGCGCTAGACCCCATCACTACACATCATTAAGGCTTGGACCTTTAATGTAGTTACCTGGCTAACGCTCCTCTTCTGGCCTTCCTCTATCTCGCCGTATTAAATACTGGCAACATAGTTAAAGAAAGGTTGCGGGCATTACATCATTTGTGATGGTCGTTGGTCAAGGGGATTTTATCTCTCTTAGACTAAAGGATGGATCACTGGTATTGAGATGAGGCCGCCACTGACCAGCGACAACTATCGCCCTAGCACACTTGGCTAATGCCGAGTCAGCCAAAGACTCTCAGCACGCCGAGAACCCATCCATGGGGGCTTGGGCTGGCATCCCTGCCAGCAACAGCTGCGCTTACTTTAACTAACGCGTCATCAGGTGATCCACCATCGAAAATCAGGTTATATCACACTTGGCTAATGCCGAGTCAGCCAAAGACGCTCAGCACGCCGTAAACCCTTCCATGGGGGCTTGGGCTGGCATCCCTGCCAGCAACAGCTGCGCTTACTTTGACTAACGCGTCATTATGTGAGGCCACCATTGAAAAAACATCGTTCTGGCACTCTTGGCCAATGCCGAGTCAGCCAAAGACTCTCAGCACGCCGAGAACCCATCCATGGGGGCTTGGGCTGGCATCCCTGCCAGCAACAGCTGCGCTTACTTTAACTAACGCGTCATTATGTGAGGCCACCATTGAAAAAACATCGTTCTGGCACTCTTGGCCAATGCCGAGTCAGCCAAAGACTCTCAGCACGCCGAGAACCCATCCATGGGGGCTTGGGCTGGCATCCCTGCCAGCAACAGCTGCGCTTACTTTGACTAACGCGTCATTATGTGAGGCCACCATTGAAAAAACATCGTTCTGGCACTCTTGGCCAATGCCGAGTCAGCCAAAGACTTTCAGCACGCCGTAAACCCTTCCATGGGGGCTTGGGCTGGCATCCCTGCCAGCAACAGCTGCGCTTACTTTAACTAACGCGTCATCAGGTGATCCACCATTGAAAATCAGGTCACTTCACACTCGGCTAATGCCGAGTCAGCCAAAGACGCTCAGCACGCCGTGAACCCTTCCATGGGGGCTTGGGCTGGCATCCCTGCCAGCAACAGCTGCGCTTACTTTAACTAACGCGTCATTAATTTAGTCAAACGGTTTTAATCTTGGAGATTGAAAGGAGATAAAATTTGCGTGCTACTAAAGAGTTGAAACTTAACTTAGCACCAAGCTTGAAGCATTCAAATCAATAATGCTAAGCTGCTCCCCTCCTCTTTCTGATGTTATTTTAATCATGACTGCCTTATTAGAAATTTCTAATCTTACGTATCAAATCGATAAAAACCACCAGCTCAATATTGAAAAGCTTATACTCAACCGTGGGCAATCGATGTTGTTATGTGGCGATAATGCCAGTGGTAAAAGCTTATTAGCACAAATTATAGCGGGTGACATTGAGGCTAACCACGGCCAGATCCAGCGGCCTCAATGTATCGCTATGGTTGGTTTTAATGTTGAAGATGAAATCTTAGCAGTCGATCGCTATCTCGATGATAG
>Ga0209291_1000865_pt1 | contig 28468 bp, 11 predicted proteins | sample GOMGulsemesocosm_FD_184633 | JGI IMG/M metagenome (GOLD analysis project Ga0209291, IMG submission 184633) | Methane-oxidizing microbial communities from mesocosms in the Gulf of Mexico - GOM9B Gulf of Mexico (SPAdes) (version 2) | ecosystem: Environmental > Aquatic > Marine > Cold seeps...
TGATAGAAGTTCGCTGCAGGTACACAACAAACAGGCAGGGTCGAGTTTGAGTGCGCAGGTGGTAACGCAAGTTGATCTGGACAGCCAAGCAATCATATTGGAGATTCTACAGCCTACGATCGAACAATATGATATTGCCCTGTTGACCGAAGAAAATGCCAACGAAGAAGATGTAGCAACCCACGCCCGTTTTCATAAAGACTATTTCTGGTGTATCGATCCACTCGATGGCACCCTGCCCTTCATTGAAGGTGGTAATGGCTTTGCCGTGTCTATCGCTCTGGTCAGTATTTCAGGTAAACCAGTTATCGGTGTAGTACATAACCCAAGCACAGGTGATACCTATCAGGCTATTAATGCACAACCACAGACATCAAAAGTATTGAAGAATGGATCTCCTTGGCAGCCTGAACTGTCTGAACTGCTTAAGAAGTACAACCATACATTAAGTTTGTATATCGACCGCAGCTTCCAGCAAGACTCACGTTATCCGGCTGTCATTCAGCAATTAACGGTTTTTTCTGAGCAACAAGGTTTAGCACTACAGGTGATCAAAACTAACGGTGCAGTGATGAATGCGATTGGCGTACTTGAAAATGCCCCCGCTTGTTACTTGAAATTACCCAAAGCACAACTCGGTGGCGGTAGCTTATGGGATTTCAGTGCTACAGCAGCAATTACCCAAGCACTGTCTGCTCAGTATTTAGCGTCATCTTCGCCAATGTTCTGCGAAGTAAGTGACTCTCAAGGTGCACCTTTAGCTCTTAATCGCAGCGACTCTAATTACATGAACCATAAAGGGGTGTTGTATACCAGTGGGTTGCGGCATCATATTTTTTTTATGTACCAATGACGATTACTCTCATACATTACAATATGTTAAGCGTATGAAATAAGTGTGAACTTGCAGCTTGAGTAGGTCTAAGTAATTGTAATATAAGTTATCCATTGTTATTGTCTCTAATCACTTTAGATACTTAGGAGGTTACAATGAAAGGCGCTGGTGGTAATTCAGGTGGTATTGGGCATTTCTTTATTGGTTTGATTATGATGTGTGGTGGTTTCTATTTGCTACTTAATGCAATTACAGTCACATCAAGTTTTGGACTCAGTTCTCGTATATATAGCGTCAATGCTTTAGGCGCCAATTTTGGTATTACTGGTGGAACCGTAATGCTGCCATTTATATTTGGTATTGGACTTATTTTTTATAACTCCAGAAATATCTTAGGCTGGTTATTATCCATTGGTTCTATCACGGCGCTAATCTTTGGTGTTATATCTTCTGTTCGTTTTAGCCTACGCACAATGACATCGTACGACCTCATTGTTATTTTGGTTTTAGCGATAGGTGGCTTAGGGCTTTTCTTACGTTCTTTAAAAGCGATTGATGCCAAATACAGTTAACTGTTTTCTATCGATTATTCACTAAGTCCAACTCGTTTCAACTTACTCGAGTGACTTATACTTACTTATGTTTACTTACGTTTGCTTAAAGTTAAAAAGAATAAAACGCTATACACTCACATTTTTTAACGCTAACGACCTTAATAAGGCGTATTAGGATGTAGGTATAATCGATGCAAAATGAAGTGAGTAAACATAGTAAAAAAACGGTGATATTCCACTGGTTAGTTGGACTATCTATGATCACAGTACTCGTAATTGGTATCTATATGGTCGAAAATAAAGTGTACTCACTCTATTATTGGCATCGTTCATTAGGATGTTTATTATTCATTTTTGCTATTTACCGCCTTATTATCAGAGTAAAGGAAGGATTACCAAAACCAAAACACTCTTATACTAGTATTGAGAAAACATTATCAAGAACAGTACAAATATTACTGCTAGCAAGTACAATTATAATGCCGCTATCGGGAATATTAATGACAATGATGAACGGATTTGGAGTGATACTTTTTGATCTAGTCATCGTGGCTGCAACCCCAGATCCAAGCAATCCGAGGTTGATGTTGCCAATCAATAGCTCGCTAGGTGATCTGAGTAAAATTATCCACGTTGCTTGTGGCTGGATTATGGCTGGCTCTTTACTATTACACGTATCTGGCGCTCTGAAACATCATGTTATTGACCGCGATGATACTTTAAAGAGTATGTTGAAACTGAAATCGAATTAGAATGGCGTCAACTTGAAACTCTTTAAGAAAAGGAAGCCGAGGGAGGCTTCCTTTTTATTATGACAATGAGGTGAGGCTCACTGTGACGTACATCGTATGGAGCGAGGGACCCCATACTTATTAAAATCAACCATTCTAATATGAAGTGCTAAATGGCGTCTTTCGCATTCTTCATTAAGAAATCGAGTACTAAGCCCTGCTCTTCTGGATTTAGACCTGCACGTGGGAACATACTTTTCGTAATCCCCTTCCACTGCAGCTTGGTAAAGTGTGTCGTGTCTTTTGGACCATGGCATACTGTACAACGTTGATAAAATATTTTCTCGCCCGGTCCTAAATCAGCGGTAGCTTTCGCCTTTAAACCTGAAACGCGCCCTAGGCCATAGGCAATCGCAAATTCAGCTTTTGACTTGTCGATGATCGCTGGTTTTGTGTATGCCTCATTCGGCCCATCCGGATCGGTACATTTCTTCATTTTAACTAACACCGTATTGGCAGTTGTTGCCTGACTCAGGCCACTTGATGCTTTGTCTGACGTGATAAAGTTAACCAAACCACTGTTACAACGACCTTTACTATCAACCGATGGCCAGCAACCTTCATAAATACTGATAACCCCTTTCATGATACGCGGGTCGACACGTGCGCCAACTAAAATAGAACCACGCTTGTTGTATACTTCAATTAAGTCACCGTCTTTAATGCCACGGCTTTTCGCGTCTTCAGGACTCATCAAGCAAGGTTCGCGGCCTTGAATATTGTCGATATCACGAATGCTGGTATTGGCCATCTGTGAATGTAGACGCATGCGTGGATGTGGACTTACTACATGTAGTTCATCTTCTTCTGCATTACCTAAGTATTCATGCGGAGGGAAGAATGTTGGAATTGGGGGACAATCGTCTAGTTTATACTTAGCAAAATCACTAGAGTAAAGTTCAATTTTACCTGATGTCGTTGCTAATGGATTTTTCACTGGATCTGTATAGAAATCACCATGTCGAACCCACTTGTTAGCTTCTAATGGTACTTCCATGTGGGCAATACCTTTCTCCCAAAACTCTTTAAACGGCATAGTCGCCGAGCTCTTCGCGTACGCTGCTTCAATCATTTGCATGACTGATTGGCCTTGTTCCATGAACTGATATTCAACATTGAACAGGCTAGATAAACGGCGGAAGATCTCAATATCATCTAGGCTCTCTCCTTGCGGTTTAATGATCTGACGCATCGCATAGACTTTATCATTACTATAAGTACCGCCAGAGGTAATATCGTTACGTTCTACCGTTGTTGTTGCTGGTAATACAATATCTGACCAGCGTGTAGATGCACACCACCACGGGTCTTGGCACACGACAGTATCAACACTCTGAAGAGCTTTAATCAACTTGTTAGTATCTTGCTGATGCGACATGAAGTTGTTACCCGAGTTATAAATCATTTTCACAAGCGGGTATTTATGGGTTGAACCGTTATGGGTAAACTCGACACCTGGATTATTTAACATCTCAGTAATACGTGATGCAGGGCAGTAAGTTTTAACCAAGTTTCGACCTTGCGATAAACCTGCTGGCGTAGACTTACCTGAAACAGGCATACCACCACAACCATAGTGCCAGCTGAAACCAACACCTTCACCAGGTTTACCAATGCCACCTAACATGCTTGAGAATGCGATAATTGCCCAGTGCTGCATTTCACCGTGATCTTGACGTTGCAGTGACCATGAACCAGCAAACTGGGTTCTGTTATCAGAGAACATCTTCGCCAATTCAATAATTTTAGCTTCCGGAATACCAGTAATCTTAGACGCCCACTTCGGCGTTTTCTCTTCACTGCCGTCTTTACCTAGCAGAGATGGTAAGAATTTATCGAAACCAACTGTATATGTATTAAGGTATTTTTCATCATGTAAGTCATTTTTGTACAAGTAATGACACATAGATAAGAATAGTGCTGTATCTGTACCAGGAATGATCTTAACCCACTCACAATCTAATGCTTCATCGGTAATGGTGAACTGTGGATTAATTGAAACAAATTTAATACCTTTATTCTTAATTGCTTCCCAACGTGGATACATTTGATGATCGGCTACACGGTATTCAACACGGTTATTTTTGAACGGGTCACAACCGATCATACAGAATACCTGAGTATTATCACGAACTTGTTCCCAGGCCGTTTGCGGTGAGTATACTTCCATGTCACCGATAATATGTGGCAGACTGATTTGTGATGCGCCACCAGAGTAATCACCCGATGTTAAGCTACAACCACCAATCATGTTAAAGAAACGGCCTTGTAATACGTTCGGACGGAACACACCTGCGTGGCTCCAACCACCATAAGAGCTACTGAAAATACCTTCGTTACCCGCCTTATCAATGGTATCTAGAATCGCCTTAGCTGTTAGACCAAGTGCCACATCCCAAGAAACACGTACGAACTCTTCTTTGCCACGTAATTCAACTTTGGTATCACCAGTGCCGTTCGTCATACCTTCGAGATAAGACTTTCGCACCATAGGGTAATTAACCCGAGTCTCATGGTAAGTTCTGCTTAATACACCCTCGGTCAGCATTTTAGTTGGCAGCGCATCAATGTCTGATAACGTCTGCACACCGATGAGTTTGCCATCTTTTACCACTGCGTTAAATGCACCGTAGTGAGTTGCATGTGGGATTAACTCGATATCTTTAGCAAATACAGCCTTGGGACCAAATAACGTCAGTGCAGGTACAGCACCTGCGGCTGCTAATGACGATTTCAAGAAATTACGACGACTTATGCTCATGTTTCATACCCCTGAGGATTGTATTAGGATGATTGCAGTAATACTTGGTTACTGCTTTTGAACAATACAATAATGAAATATTGAGAATGACATTGCCGCTTAATATGAATGAATATGACAAGATGTGAACAGGTTATGAATAGATAATGCAACGTGTTTCCTATTTCTAAAGAGATAGAAAACACACTATTTTCAAAAAAACTTATTTACTTTATAAAACAGCAGCTTGTGCTTTAAGCACGGCAACAATTGAAAGAAACCTCATCCAGCAAGCTGTTGTATATAACTTTGTAATTGGTCGACAGAATGCGCAATTAATAAATCAAGTTCTGATAATTGTGATTCAGATAACACTTTATTTTCACATGAATTTTTGCATGATGCTTCGAGTTGTTGGCAGCTGTCGTATAAGGCTACCAGGCCTAAACCCGCAGCAGCACCTTTCAGTTTATGTAATAACGCTTCTTGTTGCGCGGCATCAAGCAATGCAAAATCACTGTAATCCGATAGTGTCTGACGACAAAATAAATGCCCTAACTCAATAACCTTTTCTACGCCCAGATACTTTAGGTCTTGTTCAAGGATGTCAGTATTTAATAAACCCGAGTTTGAAAAAATAACATCCTTGCTTACCATCGGTGATTGATAAACATCATCAGTACACATCGCATTCACCATTACCTTGGAAATAGTGCTTTTAAGACGTTTCATTTGTACCGGTTTGGCAATAAACCCATCGAAACCAGAGTCAATAAACTTGGTTATATCGTCTTTAAACACATGGGCTGAAACAGCGATGGTTTTTAGTTGTCGCTGCCTATGCTCAGCCATAGATCGCAACTGCACAGCCAGCTTGACGCCATCAATATCAGGTAAGTTAATATCTAACAAAGCTAGCTCAACATCCTGATGAGCGTACAGTTCAAGCGCCGATGCCCCGTCGTAGGCACTGTATACTTGATGGCCTAACTTTTGAAGCAGTCCACAGGCAACATCACGATTAATTTGATTATCTTCAACAATGAGGATACGAAAATAGCTGTTGGTCTCAACCACATTTGATACGATAGATAACTGGTCATTAATCAAGGCTTGCGAGGCAACTTCCAACGGGATGTTAAAGTAAAAACAACTCCCCTGCGCCTCTATACTCGTTAACATAAGCGTACCTTGGATTGCTGACACCAGTCGCTGACAAATTGCTAACCCGAGTCCTGTACCCGCTGCACTGCTTAAATTCGCCACTTGGGTGAAGGCTTCAAATATTTCCTGTTGCTTATCCAGTGCAATACCACAACCGGTATCGGTAATACTAAAATTAAGCTGGTCGTCATGCGTTCCAATAGCCAAACTCACACAGCCTGAAGAGGTAAACTTTATTGCATTGTTCACTAAGTTGATAATGATCTGGCGGAGTTTACCCAAGTCAGAAAGCACCCAAGTATCAAGCTCGGTAGCGAGATTAAAGGTTAAATTCAGCCCTTTGCTTTCAGCTCTAGCCCTCATCAGATCAATAATATCATCACCTAAGCGCTGAAGATTGACTGCGCGTTTAGACACTTCAATATGACCAGCTTCAATTTTGGAATAATCCAGAATATCATTGAGAATATCCAGTAAGTTTTCACCCGAGGTTAGGATGGTTTGAGTATAAGTCTGTTGCTGCGTCGAAAGCTGAGTATCAGATAACAGCTCTAATGTACCTAACATACCATTCATAGGAGTGCGAATTTCATGGCTCATATTGGCCAGAAATACGGACTTGGCGTTATTGGCATCTTCAGCCTGTTGTTTGGCTTTCGCATGACCGACTGATTCATTATTGAGTTTTTCATTAATTTGCGTGAGCTGTTCTGTTCTTTGTTTTACCAAGATTTCTAAATTTTCTTTATGCAGACGTAATTCTTTTTCGGTTTCAATTTTTACCTGCTCAAGATTTTTCTTTTTTAAGGCATTATCCCGAAAAATATCCAGAGCCAGTGCCATTTGCTTGAACTCTTCATCATTAGAAGGCTCGACATTAATTTCAAGATCGCCTTCGGCAAGCTTTTTAATCACTTGAGTATGTTTAGATAACTTGAAGATAATGCCTTGATACACAATCTTCCACATCACCCCAATAATCACGATTAATGACAAGATAGTGGCCAACATAAGAATGCGCTGCGACCAAGAAACCAACTTAAGGTGTTCCTGATTGGTTTGCTGCGCTTGTAGCGTTTGCTTATCTACCAGTACGCGAATACCTTGGTTAAGCTCACTGAGTTGCGTTGAAATAAAGAGGTGTAAACGGTTCTGTTTTTCTTCTAGCACTAAGTACTCTCGTTGTTGACTGATTAACGCGGTAAAAACATCAAGGCTTAACATCGCAGCCTGCACGCGTTTTAAACGATAAGGGTCTTTGATTGAGTCCACCAGCTGATTAATGATATATAAGAGTTCGTTCTTTTGCTGTGTTAAGTAAATCAACTGTTCTGCTTTCGCCGTGTTGATAATTAAGTTAGCTATTTGCCCCAGTTGCAAACTGTATCTTTCTAATGCAGTCATTTTATCTAATAAATTAAGATCTTCGTCAATAACAAGATCAATGTCCTGATAGATAATGTCCTTGTCGGCACCCTGCTCAATTAAGTCATAAAGCCCACTTAATCTCACCAGTGCAAAGGTACTTGCGTTCGCTACTTGAGACTGTGATAGTTGAAAAATATTGCGCACGCCTTCTGAAACCAGCTGAAACGAAGCTTGACGCTGTTTTTGTCCCTTAATTTGCAGTTTGGCATTGTCATTTAACTGACGGATATTTTTAATGACGTTTACTTTTTTTGATACCAAACTGCGAATATTGCGATGAGTTAGCTCTGAAATATCAAAGGCCTTAAACTGTCTGCTAATGGCTTGATTTAGTTGAGTCAATTCGGTATTGATCTGCTGCCGTTCAGTATCACTAGTGGCATTTTTGAGTAAGGTAGTTCGATTGGTGATTTTTAGGCTTATATTTGCCAAGCCTCGCGCACTTGATAAACTCGGCAGAGTTTGTTGGGTAATTTTTTCACCAGTATCGGCAATAAGGCTTAAGCTGTACCAAGACACTGTACTTATAATAACTAATAAGCTGGCAACAAAACTAAACGCGAATAACAGTTTGTTCCCTATACTTTGACGAAAACGCAATGTAAGCTCCTATTAACCTTACTAAAATAACCGCTATTACTAAAATAACGGTTATGACTAAATATAACTTATCCAGTGGTAACCATTTATTTTGAGATTTATTGTGAAACCTTTGTCTGTATTCATCAAGTTACTGTTCATCGCATTACTGCTCAATGCGCCTGTATCGGCAAGCACTGAACAGATGCAAGAGCCAATACGACTTTGTGCGGTTTACCCACACTTAAAAGATTCATATTGGCTAAGTATCAATTTTGGCATGACTGAGCGCGCAAAACAGCGAGCTATATCATTAAAAGTGCTGGAAGCTGGCGGGTATCAAAATAGTCAGGAACAATGGACACAAATTGAACAATGCCTACAGTGGCAAGCCGATGCAATATTAGTCGGCGCTGTATACTATGATCAGCTTAGTGCCAAACTCACTAACCTTAATAAAACAGTCCCCTTATTTGGTTTGGTTAACGAAGTCTCCACAACAGAGTTAACCGGTCGCACTGGTGTTTCTTGGTATCAGATGGGGGCTAAATTGGGACAGTATCTTAGTAACAAACACCCAAAAACAGCGAACGAAACAAAATTAAAATTAGCTTGGTTTCCCGGACCAAAAGCAGGTGGTGGTAGTGAGCAAGCGACTTTGGGTCTAAGAGATGCACTGCAAGACAGTAACGTTGAGGTCGTATCAATTAAATATGGCCTTAATAATAAAATGAGTCAGTTTTCGCTGTTAAGTTCAACGCTGGTCGAATTTAATGATCTGGACTATATTGCTGGTAATGCGGTAATGGCAGAGATTGCGGTTAGTGAACTTGCCAAGTTAGGGCAAGACAAGCGGCCACAAATTTTAAGTCATTACCTGAGTCATGCTGTTTACCGTGGAATTAAACGCGGCAAAATTTTGATGGCAAATTCAGATCAGATGGTATTGCAGGGAGCAATGGCGATAGATCAAGCAACTGATTATTTATTACAAAAAAAATATAGAGAGAATCAAGGACCTGAAATACTCACAGTCACTAAAGAGTTGCTCGCGAAATTCCCGACTAAACAATCTTTATCACCAAGTAATTTCAAGCCAGTTTATTTAGTTAATCCCTAGGTCGTTCTTAGGGTGATTTTTGCTTAGCTCGGCAGCAAATAGATAGCCTTCACCATGAACGGTAACAAAGTATTCCGGATTTTTAGGGTCTAATTCTATTTTATTACGCAGTCGACGTACTAATACGTCGATAGTTCGGTCGTTTGGAGCTTCTACCCGGTGATCGATCAAGTTCAGTAATCGCTCTCGAGATAAAACACGCTCAGGGTGGGCAGTAAAGGCAACTAAAATTTCATATTCGGCTTTGGTCAGCTTTATCTGCTCATCGTTTTGACAAAGTTTTCGCTTCGCGATATCAAAACTCCAAGAACCAAAATAGAATAGCTCATCGTTTACTTCACCTTGAATGGCATTTGCCAATTCATTTTTCGCCTGAGTAGTCAAGGAAATACGCCACAGCAGATTTTTTACTCGTACTAATAGCTCACGAAATTCGAAAGGCTTGGTAACATAATCATCAGCGCCCATTTCTAAGCCCACTATTTTATCAATAGCATCACTGCGTCCGGTCACTAAAATAATACCGATATTTGATTGACTACGTAGGGTTCGGGTTATCATCAAGCCATCTTCGTCTGACAAGTTGATATCAAGCATAACAAGGTCGATTTGATGATTAGCCAATACGATATTCATCTCTGCTTTACTCGCAGCCTCACTCACCTGATAACCCTCATGCTGAAAATAACCAACAAGTTTAGCGCGGGTTATCGCTTCATCTTCAACAACCAAGATATGCTTATTTTTCAAATTAAGTTCCTTAACAGCTCTCCATTAACTAGCTAAATGACAATAACGCACAAGGCAACTAATTCACCTGATGTATATCAACATATAAGTGCTAAACGATGAGTGACAAGTCAGCTTTTTCTATTTATGTTACCTAGCGCCTCTTACGTAATGCTAAACGACTGATAATTTTAGAAATATGTTAAGAGGCATTGATACCAACCCATTTTGTCAGAGAAGATCGTACCTTTTTTGATACAACATAAAGAGCAGCTAGAGGGTTTTCAGCTGCTGATTTGGATGAAGTTGGTGCAGGAGCAGACTCGCTTGTATTTCACTATCGCAACACACTTCCCTTATTTGTCATGCGATTTTACCCTGCATTATATATTGAGGACCTGCAGCACCACTAAGATATTGTTTACCTGTATCTTCAAAGCCACCTTTTAAGTAGCAAACCCGTGCACCTGGATTTTTACAATTAACAGTTAGATAAACAAAGTTATAAGATGAATAGTTTTCTTTTAGATAGGGAAATAACGCTTTTACTGATGATGTACCTAATCCTTTTCCTTGTTGGTTAAAATCGATAGCGAAAGCTCTTAAACCAACCCCATTCTCGACATGAAATTCATCACCCAATGTATACATAACATCTATTTAAAAAAAACCGACCACCTCATCATTAAGCTTTATTATATGGAGATCAATCGTATCATTTCCACTTTCAAGAAAATCTTCAGCTGTACCAGCGAACTTTACTTGCTCTTCAGTTAAAATCACCTGACGTACTTTTTCAACGCTTGATTGTGTAAGCTTTTCTATTGTAAGCATTTATCCTCCTTGAATTCTAATAAAATAACGCTATATTAAGGTGCTGATGCGAGCTATTACCATATAGCTGGCATCACCCGAGTCTGTTAGTACCCAAGCAATAGGACGTGGGATAATCGTCTGTGTCATCAAGTGATAACCTTGATTGGCTGAAAAGTCTGAAAAGTTTAACTGCATGTCACTAAGTCCCTGTTATAGCAAAGATAGTATCGTTACATATCAGAGGTTGTTAGCCTAGGTTTAATTTATGACTGAAAATGGCTTAATGATAAATTATCGATAGCACCTGCATCTCTTTCAATACGTCTTCATTATTTAATAACTACTCCTTGTCATTTGATTTAACTACTAATGATTTTTGGATCTGAAATCTTTTCACTTTCTCACGTAGATAAGTAAGACGTATACACGTCTAGCCCAGCATAAACTTGGCCCGTTTTTTCCCCCTTATATTTTTAAGGTCCTCGTAATAGCCTCTTCAACCGTTTTACTCGACCCCTTAGACACATCTGAAATATTAAAAAAGAACATACGCCCGCCTTCTTTGTTTAAAAATATGTGCATTTTTTATTCTTCGGCTTAACACCCGGATGCATCGCATGCATATTTTCACCACTGAGCTATCACCCCTTTCCCCAATTTTTCCCCATATTTAACCGACAGGAATATTCACAAGGCCCGTACAGCTTGATTGCAAAGCATGACGAATCACAAATATAACCACAAAGTAGTACTTATGTTAATCTTGTTGATATATATCAACGCATAAACATCAACATCAACTTAAGATAGTTGTTTATATAACAATGGATTATTATATATGAAGTCAACATTAGCCCTACGTAACCTATATCAAAAAAACGCCAACGCATTAGAATCATCCGGATATTCATCTTTAGCGGATATTAGCCAACAGCCTTTTGATAAATTTAGTCAAACTGTATGCGACCAGCTGAGCATCCAAGATGCCAAAGAACTGTATCGTAACGCCCAGAAATACGTCTCGCTTACCCAGACTGAACAACGCAAAATAATTTATCGCGCCAACCCACAGTTACAAAATATCAAACATCTAGAAATAGAACCACAGAACGAAGTAAGTATGGGTTACGAGGGAATATACGATCAGCGTAACGTCGCCTATGCCGAAAAAAATTCAATTGCATCTATGTTTTCGCCTGCGGCTTATCTGACCCAACTGTACCAAAAAGGGCAAAAATTGCACATAACAGGTAATATTCACAGCCTAGATAAGCGCCGTCCCGACCTGCAATCACTGACTTTAAGCCAAAGTAATCAGGATACTGAAATAAGTACGTTAGCTCTGTCCAATGAGATACTCCGTAATACGATTAGTGAGCCTGAAATAGAACACAAGTTAACGACTCTTTTATATCCGTTTGACCTGCTCCACCACGCACCATTTAGCAATATTGAAATGGCGCTTGATTTACAGAAAACTAGTTTCAAAAAACTTGCTGATAGCTTACCAACGAGTCATCTCGATGATCATACCTATAGCGCCTTTGCTAACCACCTTTCGCCAGCATTAGTGAGTGATTTATTAACACCAATACCGACAACTAATGAAGGAGAAGGAGAGTTAAATACTCGACTTAAACAGCATTTTGGCAGTGATGCTACCGTAGAGTCATTATCTTCAATTAAAACCTTCTGTAAAAAAACAGGGGTAAGCCGTGATGAACTAAATGATTATTTGACTCTGTCGTTATTCCATCAAAGTAACAACGATAGAACAAATATATCTTCCCTTAAAGCAGTAGATAGCATCAGCGTAAATTTACCTGTCGAACCCGGCCAATATGGTGGATTATATCTAAATTCAGATAAAACTACATGGTTAGGCTTTGCCGATAATTTCATTTCACGGGTAACAATAAATATAAAACAGGATATTTTAGACCGAGTAAAAATATTACCTTCAGTTAATAATCGCAGCATTATTTTTGCTGCGTATGCAGTTAATTATATAGATACCCAGACTTCACAGCCTTTCGTATCTGGATATATCGATATTATAATCGATGATATACATATTACGTCCATCTATGATGATAAAATGCAGGAAGCTTTACCCTTGATTCACGGAGCCAGGAAAGTTGAATTCTGTGGAGATAAAAACAGTTACAAACTTTCTTATGGCGTTGGTGATCCAAATACTTATAAGCCAGGGCAATGGCTGCCCCTTATACCGCCAGTTAATGACAATTTCATCGCTAAATTCGCCTCTGTTAACCAAAGTGATCTAATTAAACTAAGCCAGATAATCCGCTATTGTCAAAAAACAGGCTTAACACCAGCAACACTCGATACCTTAATCGTGCTGTCACAGGATAAAACAACGCAAAATGAGGGGGAGACGACTAAGATCACGATCAATTCCAAGACGCTGCAACTGACAAACCGTGTCTTAGATTATATGGCGCGTTATAGTATCAGTGAAAATGATGCAGTGGTATTAGCAGGTGGTGCTATCAATGTCTATGAAAAGGCTGGTGAAACAAATCAATTTGATAAACTATTTAATAGTCCACCATTAAACAACAAGTATTTTACTGTCGGTGATAAAGATACGATCAATTTCAGTCCTGAAGACATAATATATCAACACGAACGCTCTGTACTTAAACGAGCATTATCAGTTGATGACGCCGGATTACTAACTCTGTGTGATATCTGTACTCCCGACATAACTGAATGCGTAAGAAGTCTTGATAATATCAGTCTATTGTACAGAGTGGGATTATGGGCCAAGCTGCATAGCCTAACCCCGCAAGCGTTACAGCTTATTTTACAATTAAATAATAAAAAAGAAGCCCTTGATACTGCGAACTTACAGATGTTTTTTGAATATCTACAGATAATTGATAAAACAACTCAATGGTTAGAAGAACAGCAACTATCGGTTATCGCTCTCAATGCGATGACCACAACAAAATACCCCGAAACACTGCTGCCAGAGATGCAAGACTTACTTAAAAATCTGTATAACGCCGTAACTAACAAGGCGCTGTTCGGTTATTTTGGCTTAACCACTATTACTGCTGAGCCCGTACTGGCCGGCACTCCACTTCAAGTAGATACTTGGCTTGACCGGGCCATTGCTGAGCATGACTCAGACTCAGACTCAGAGCGCCAACTTTCTATTAAGGTTGAGCGAACCGAGAATATAGATATACAGTTCGATGCTATAGTCACCGCTGTAGCTATAGCTACATTAGAAGCTTACTCCGCTATCGGAGATCTACTCGAAACACAAGAAAACGTGGATATATCTGACAACGAATTGTACGTTTACAAGAGTATACCGACAGGTACTGTACGAATACGGCTAGTACTGAAGACAACTACAAATAATACTTTATCTTCAATCCCCTTAACCATTACATCATTAGCTTGTTCGTCTAAAAGTCAAGTAGTCGCGACGACACATATACTTCCAGCAGGAAGTAAGCTCCCAACGCCTACCGCCCTTGGCTTACCACCTAAGTCACTCAAAGCCTATTTCGCCTCACACCTAGCATCCAGTCTCGGTCTGTCTGGCACCGAACAAGCCATAGTACTACAGGATTGGATGGACTTGGTTGCGCTAAAACAAGGACTAACGCTAACCTCGATGGATTCTTTTTGGCTGAAAATCATCAAATTTTGTGGCGATGATAAAGACACAACTGCCAATAATGCCAGTTTAGCAGCCTTCTGCCAGGCTCTCTGGCAATTAAGCTTGGTAATAAAAAATGGGCAGTTAAGTCATGTTGAGTTAGCTCTTTTGGTGTATAAACCAAAAATACTAATATCAGAAAATGAAATATTGTCACTCACTTTAGCCAATCTGCAAGGGGTTAGTTGCTTTAAGCACCTACAAGCACGCTGTGGCGAAGATACAAATGAATTATTAACCGTTTTAAACCAAAATAAACTTGATATAAGCGTCTTAGCACGCTTGCTCAATAAGCCTGAAAAAGAGGTAAAACAAGCGGCTATCGCGATTGGCTCAGTAGATACTACTTCTATCAATATTACGCAAGCGAGTGATATCGACTTATGGTTACAAAAGGCTGAAAAGCTAGGAATATCAACATCGAGCTTAATGCTACTACTCCGACTAACGTTCAACAGCAATTATGACGAGTGGCAACACCAAGCTGGTGCTATATTAAGTGGTTTATCCACGACTGAACAAGCACAGATAAGTGAAAAACAAGATGAAGAATTAAGTGTCGTGCTGTGTGCCTATTATCAAGAACTAAATTCAGGTATAGCCATAAACACACGCGACGATATATTTCAATATTTACTTATCGATAATCAGGTCAGTAGCAGCATCATCACGACCCGTATCGCTGAGGCGATATCGAGTATTCAGCTTTATATCAATCGCTGCTTACAAGGCCTCGAAGTCAATGTAAACAAAGATAATTTCGCCGAACACTTTTTTAGCGATTGGGATATATATAATAAACGCTATAGTACTTGGGCTGGCGTGTCTCAATTAGCCTATTACCCAGAAAACTATCTGGATCCAACGCTGCGTTATAATCAAAGCAACTTACAACAAAAACTATTAGCCGAAATAAGCCAAAGTAAGTTAAGCAAAGAATCAGTGATCACCGCTTATATGAATTATCTGGATAGCTTCGAGGCTATCGCCGACCTCAAGGTATTATGTGGTTACCAACACTGCAATAGTCTAGACAAAGGCAAAAGCTATTTCACTGCACGTAGCAATAGTCTACCTTATGCTTATTATTGGCGCAGTTTGGATAATGAGGCATCCGATGGTTTCGACGGGTTTGTAGCTTCGGCGTGGACAGCATGGGAAAAAATTGAATGCCCAATTCAAGCATTCAATGACGAAATACGCCCTGTTATTTTTAACAACCGGTTGTATATAAGCTGGATTGAGGAGCGGCTTATATACAAAGGTATTGATACAGACCATAAACCAATACAAATCAAACATTATGACTTGAAATTAAGTTACCAAAAAATCAATGGTAATTGGACACCTGCAATTAGCTTTCCTCTTGACTATATCAAGACAACAATATTCACATCTCCTGGTTATAATAACGAAATCACAAAAATAGGTGCTAGCGAAGTAGCGCTAAACGTTACGTTAGCGCCTAATGGTTTCATTAATGCCCAAGTAACAGGAAGTGTAACCTCGAAAAAGCTCTATATTGAGGTCTTTATCGATAATATCCAGATTTCTAGGGAGACGCTTGGAGATTCTTGGTTTGGCAATAATACTTATTCCTGTAAACCAACAGATATGGAAAAATTTAAGCTGCGCATCGAAATAAGGGATGAAGAAACTGATGATAAAGAAACTGATGATAAAGAAACTGATGATAAAGAAACTGATGATAAAGAAACTGGTTTCCCGTCAGAAACCTTCATATACAATTGTGAAAAACAACATGTGAACGAGAATTTAGAGTCTGTTTACCTATCTTACTTCCCATCGCAAGACGCGATATTATTTATGTTATACGACCCAACTAATGATTATGATAGCAATAGCATTGACGCAGTAGCTTATGGTGGTCTTATCGACAATAAACTCCAATATAGTGAAATTTCAAGTTATAATTGGAAATTAACTTATGATTTTTTCAGTAAAAACTTAAATAATCGAAACATAAAAAATAAACTTATTCGCAAAATCAATTCGGTTAGTTATAAAGTCACCTGCGAACCTCAAAGTATTGAAAATATAACCGTTGATGGTGATATTGCAATAATTAAGGAAGCAAAAATTGTAGCCTATGTTAATAACAATTCAGTCCCCATAACGCTAAACTATAACCCTACAGGAATCATTGCACTTAACAATCTAGAGCCTCTGGCTGTAACAGGGACAATCAAAAAAAACGGAAACGCTTCAGATCAATCAGGGAATATGTTTGATGTTGTAACTCAAGAAGTAGTTAAAAGTCAAGTCGAGAATGGTGTTTATGCTTGTACGCTAAGCGTCACAGTAACCCCCAAGTTTAATACCCAAAAAGCAGACTTTAAATCTTACAATGCTATATTGACTGCAGTTACTATTTATCCTTCAGAAGCAGATTTTGTTCTTAATAGAAACACGAGTAAGAGCGAGATCAATGTAAGCTGTCACATAGAAACTAACATTGAGAGAAACTACACCACGACTAGAACTCAATTCAGTGTATTTCGCACTCCCAAAGAAGTACCAACTGGGGGAGCTGGAGAATTTTTTTGGGGTAAGGATCATAACACGCCTAATAAAGAGGTGTACATTGGAACATATAATCCAGTAATGCAGAGATCTTCTATACATGTTATTAATTATAAGTATGAATTTAACTTTATTGACAACGCTCCATCATATGACGAAGACGGTTACTACTACCTGATATATGCTATCTATACTAGTAATGATAGCATAGTAACGCCAGCCTATGACCGGGTCCATGGTATAAACCAGGCCTTTATTCATGACAAGATAAAACCTGAAACCGGAAAAATAACGCTTTCATTCGGCAAGTTCATAACAATTATTGATAGACAGCAATCTGAGCAACCAATAACAAAGGAACTACAATATAATCAGCCTATAAGAAGTCAACCCTCATTAGAAAACTTAAATCTCTCTATTATTGGCGAAGAGCATAATAAAAAATGGAGCCAAAATTACACCATCACTAATACTGGGAGTTCAGTTGTAGATCAATACACCTATCAATGGGAAGGTAATAATGATCAGTTTATGATACTACCAGAAGGTGAAACAGATATTAACGGGGGGCATTCTGTTATTGAGCTCCCTGCAAATAAAACAATTTCCAAAACGATCAGTTTAGTAATGAACAAAAATAATGATGAAAAATATAAAAAAGATTTTATTCTTAATACGGTCCAAAGTACTGATGGCACTGTTAATCCTGCTGGGTTCTATTGTTTGCATACAGACAATGACAACCACGCACAATATATGGAACGTAACAAAAACGATCCAAAACGAACTCGCCTAAATACATTATTTAGTCATGAGCTAGTCAAACGCGCTAGTTTAAGCTTGGATAATGTACTCAGTTGGGAGAGCCAGCACTTACAGGAACCCCAGCTAGGTGAGGGGCTTTACGTCGAACTGATTCTTAATAAATATACGAAAGAAGTACATGGGACAAATATGGATTTTACTATCCATATGCTCACAACTTGGAGGCAAGGTGACACTTTCCCTCTTTATAGTGGTGTACTAAGTAAAGAAAATAAAACCCATGTTAAGCTTTTTCTTGCTTGTTTCAAGGGTGAAAACTTTGGTAGCGGAGATTCCATATATATTACACCCGAATATTCATCTAAGAAACCAGGTTATGCTGGTAATATAAGATTCAATAAAGTTAAGAATGGATGGGTGGAAGAAACGACTCCCCCTCAGAACTTTCTTGGGTTAGATTCAGCAAATATACTAAAAGATAGCTCAGAACCTATGGACTTCAGTGGCGCGAACGGCCTCTATTTCTGGGAGTTATTCTATTATACACCCATGCTAGTAACAGAGAAACTACTTCAAGCGCAAAATTTCGCGGAGGCTGAACATTGGCTGAAATATGTACTCAGTCCAGCGGGTTATCTAGAAGGTGAACCTTTTAATCGTCATCATGTAGAACGCCAATGGAACATGCGTCCTTTGGCCGAAGACACTGCTTGGGATGATACTCAAACCGACAGTACTGACCCAGACATCGTTGCCCAAGGCGACCCGATGCATTATAAAGTCGCCACCTTTATGAAGTTAGTTGACTTACTTCTCGCCCGTGGCGATATGGCTTACCGGCAGCTAGAGCGCGATACATTGGCAGAAGCTAAAATGTGGTATGTCACAGCTCTCAATCTGTTAGGCGATGAACCCGATCTCCCCCTAGCAGGAAATTGGCAAGAACCAACGTTAGCTTTTGCGGCCCATCAAACAGAGCCAAAAGTGCAAACTGATGTTCACTCACAGGTTGGCACTGCTAATGCTTTAATCGTGCTATTTCATCCGAGTGAAAACGAAAAGTTGAAAGGTTACTGGCAAACGCTTAATCAACGCCTATACAACCTGAGACATAACCTCAGTATTACTGGTGAACCACTGACGTTGCCCATATTCGCCACACCAGCCGATCCAAAAGCATTGCAAAATGCTGCCGCAGCAGCCAGTACCGCTGGCGGTGCACAATTGCCTAACGTAAGTATCGCGATTCAGCGTTTCCCATTAATGTTAGCAAGCGCCCGTAATTTAGTCAGTCAACTGATTCAATTCGGCGATAAGCTAAGTGCGATACTGGAACGAAAAGACAGTGAAGCGCTTGGCGTATTATTACAAACCCAAGCAAGCGAGCTAATCGTACTCAGTCTACAGTTACAAGGCAAAACCATCAAACAATTGCAAGCTGAGCAACAAACTTTGGTTGTCAGCCTACAAGGTGCTAAGGCTCTCCGTGACAACTATCAACAACTACTGGATGAAGGGGTCAGTGCTGTTGAAAAGCAATGTATTGACGAACGTATTTCCGCCGGCTCTATGGCTATAGCCTCAAATGCTTTGCATACTGCAAGTGCATTTTTAAATTTGGCACCTAACATCTTTGGCTTTGCTGACGGTGGATCAAAATGGGGAGCACCAACCGAAGCATTTGCCATTGCTATGGAGATGACAGCGAGTTCGCTGACAACGACAGCTGAAGCACGTGGGACTTCGGAGCAGTACCGCCGCCGAGAACAGGAATGGACTCAGCAGCGTGACGCGACTAAATATCAAATCCAACAGATTGAAGCGCAACAAGCGAGTCTCAATATTCAAGTTAAAGCAGCCCAGTTGCAAAAAGATTATATTAAAACGCAGCAGGCGCACACTCAGGATCAGCTAGATTTATTCAAGGCCAAATTCAGTAATGCAGCCTTGTATAGTTGGTTGCAAGGGCGTTTATCAGCCGTCTTCTATCAGTTCTACGATCTCACTATCGCCCGTAGCTTAAAAGCACAGTTAGGTTACCAATGGGAAACAGGTGATACCGCCACCTTTATCCAACCGGGCGCTTGGGATGATAATCATACCGGTTTACTGTGCGGTGAAGCGCTCATGCTCAATTTGGCACAAATGGAAGCCGCTTACATGAACTGGGATGAACGAGCACTTGAGGTGCAGCGCACTGTATCCATGGCCCAGGCGATGAAACTAGACAGCACCGGTTTTACCAATAAAATAAAGGCAGTACTGGGGGATACGATACCGAGTAACCTAGACGATGATGTGTGTAAACACACAATAGATCTGAGTGATGACTCCCAGCTTATCGCAACTATCAACCTTTCTAGCTTGGCGTTAGACCAGGATTATCCAGAGAACTTGGGTAGCACGCGTCGTATCAAACAGGTCAGCGTATCACTGCCTGCCTTGTTAGGGCCTTATCAAGATATCCAAGCGGTGTTGGCATACAACGGTGTTGGCGGAGGGATCCACCAGAGCTGCCGACATGCAGCAATATCACATGGGCTCAATGACAGTGGCTTGTTCCAGCTGGACTTTAACGATAGTAAATATCTGCCGTTTGAAGGCTTACCGATTGTCGGTGACGACGGTAATAGTAGCTTGTCATTAAGCTTCCCTAACGCAAAGGATAAACAGCAAGCCTTACTGGAAAGTTTAAGCGATATCATACTGCATATCCGCTATACCATCCGTCATTAAACTAAACATCAGTCACGTTTTATCAAGGCGTGGCTCGTTATTTCGGGATTCACCTCTCCACTATGTTGTGGTGGATCCTAAGTTTATTCTCGCTTACTCTGCATTATCTTTATATTGCTCAATAGCGCGCTGTCATTGGATATATTTATGTCACAACAAGCTAATAACTTGACCATTAACTCTCCTCAGTTACCTCAACAGGGAGGAACTATTGCCACGGTTCAAACTACACCTGGCCATGCAGGCCCTACTGGTGATCTGCAGTTTTCTATCCCTTTACCTATCAGTAATGGCCGTGGTTTTACACCATCCCTTGCTCTTCAGTATCAAACGGCTCAGGGGAATAGTCCCTTTGGCGTGGGCTGGCAATTACCCCTACTTTCAATTCGTTTGCACACCAAACACGGGACCCCAAAGTATGATGACACAGATCATTACGTCGGCCCAAGCGGTGAAGTACTCGAACCAGAGCGTGATTCGGACGGGAATATTGTACGTAACACTCGCTCGACATTTGGTAGCAAGAAACTGAATCCTCACGAAGTAATACGCTATCACTCTCGTGTTGCAAGTGGATATGAACGTTATGAACGTTGGCAATTAATATCAGACTCTCTAGTTCAGATATTTTGGTTAGTTTTCGAACCAGATGGCACGCTTCACTGCCTCGGTAAATCACCATTATCTCAAACTAGCGACAAAGGTCGCATTGCCGAGTGGTCTATCGAGGAAAGTCTGTCACCTCATGGAGAACATATCCATTATGTATATAAAGCAGAAAATAATGACGGAATTGCTCCCGACCAGCTACCTGAAAATGTAAGAAGTCGAGGTGCACTATCCTATTTAACACAGGTATTTTATGGGAATGTTGTCGCGTCTTCAGAACTTTATTGCTGGAGTGATACCAAGCAGGATGAAGAACATGAGTGGCTCTTTAGCCTCATATTCGACTATGGTCAACGCAGTCTAGACGCTAATTTAATCCCCCAATGGTCAGCTACAACGAACTGGCTTGCGCGCCAAGATCCTTTTTCTGACTACAATTACGGTTTTGAAGTTCGCTGCCATCGTATTTGCCATCAGGTTTTAATGTTCCACCACTTTCCCGATGAGCTGACAGAGCAACCGATGTTGGTGCGTCGCTTGATACTCGATTACAATCAAAATCCTATACTAAGCCGTCTGCAATCTGCACAAGTGTGGGCATATGGGGTAAATTCAGAAAACCAGACTATTGTTGAATCCCATCCGGCATTGTTGCTCGGTTATCAGGATTTCACATTACCTGCGGTTCCTCAATGGCAGACTCTTGGTCCAACACCTGGGATTGACGATGCCCCCTTCTACCAATTGGTAGATTTGTATGGGGAAGGATTACCCGGTGTACTATTCCGCTCAGGAACGGACTGGCGATACAGTTCACCTCGACGAGGGTGTGAACACAATAACGCAATAACCTACAGTGATTGGTGCTCTGTACCCTCTGTCCCCTCACTGCAAAACGACAAGCAGGTATTAACCGATATAACAGGTGATGGTCGTCTCGATTGGATAGTGCTACAACCCGGATTGAATGGTTTTTTCACTCTAAATGATGATCAGACTTGGCAGTCGTTTACACCATTTTCAGCGGTTCCGTCAGAGCTGTTAAATGGTGAAGGTGTCTTTGCTAACATCACGGGAGCTGGTTTATCTGATGTTGCCGTTATTGGCCCTAATAGCGTGCGCTTTTATCCCAACATTCGACAGGGGTTTTCTCAAGGAGAACAAACCGCCCTTAACGCATTAAACGCACCACTGCCAATGCTGCGCCATAACGAACGTACTTTGGTGGCATTTGGTGATGTACTGGGTTCCGGACAATCACACCTGATTGAAATAACCGAGAAAACCGTACACTGCTGGCCTAATTTAGGGCGTGGCGAGTTTGGCGACCGCATAGAATTTGATTGGCTGTGGTCTGGCGACTGTGCTTTCCAGCCTCACCGATTATATATGGTTGATCTTGATGGCTCTGGTGCTGACTCTCTTGTCTACGTGCATTCAGACAAGATAACATTATACAAAAACTTGTCTGGAAATGGCTTCGAGTCCGGAAAAGATATCTCTCTGCCTGAAGGGGTTGGTTTTGATGATACCTGCCAACTTACATTTGCAGACTTGCAAGCAAGTGGTGGCATGTCTGTATTACTCTCTGTGCCCCATATGGCACCAGCCCATTATGTATTACCTTTGACCGCCCACAAACCTTATTTGATCTCTCAGTTAGACAATCAATGTGGCGCGATCAGCCAAGTGACCTATCGTCATTCAGGGCAAGAATGGTTAGACGAAAAAGCAGGTAATGACAACGCAACCTGCTCGCTTCCAATGTCGGTATACTTAGTCAAGAAAATCACTCAAATAGATCAGGTAACAGGTAATACACTGACGCAGAATTTTACTTATCGTCACGGTGTTTATGATGGTATTGAGCGTGAATACCGAGGGTTTGGCTATGTCGAGACGACAGACACTGAACACCTCGTAGCTCTTCAAACCGATACCCATTCTCCCGCACTCAAAACATGTCGCTGGTATCATGTCGGCAATAAAAAGCAAACAGCTTCTTATTGGCAAGGCGATGATAAAGCATATACGTTAAAAGACACTTACGTTGATGGTTGGGAACCGTCAAAATCTGAACTATGGTGGATTGACCGAGCCTTGGTTGGCACGCTACAGCGAGAAGAAGTATATGGTTTAGATCTTGGATTATTTCAAGCAACACCTTATACGGTGCAGAGCATACGTTACCAAATTATACGTAAGCAGTTCGGACTCGATGGGATCGCAGCCCCGGCGTTAATGATGGCACCTGTAGAGCAGCTCAGCTATGACTATGAACGTATCAGTGCAGATCCGAGCTGCCAGCATACGCTAACTTTAGCCTTTGATGACTACGGACTACCCAAACATGCGGTTGCCATTAATTATCCAAGACGAGCGGTAAAAAATGAAGTATGGACAGGCATTTACTCCGTCTCCGATCAAGTTGACGTTGATGAGCAGCAGTTTGTACTTAGACTTAATGAGAGCTTGAACGCTTACCTTCAAGAAGAAACCGATACTTACAGTGTGATTGGCCTCCCCTTTGAAAGTCGGAGCAATGTTATTGAGGGGCAAGAAAAAGATGTGCCTACCGACGGATTTAATGTTGAATTTTTCAAAAAGAACCCGCGTATAGTTACAAATTCAATACGTCATTTTGCAGGACAGCAAAAACGTTACTATATCCAAAATAACGAACTTGTTGGGTTCTCGTACCCGCCGAGGGTCGTTCATGTGGAAACCGCGGTACTTGATGATGTTGCATTGAAAGCTTATGAAGAAGTACTGACAGCAGATCAGTTGATCACCGAGCTAAACGCGGCTGGATATCTATTTGTTCCTAGGATACAGCCTTCTAGAGGTGAACGTGGCGTGTGGGTGGCACCTCAATCTTACACTCGTTATCTCGGTGCTGAAGACTTTTATTTACCAGTCGCTTCCCGAACAACAACATTAGTCGGTGAAAGTCAGGTTACTTATGACAAATATCACTTAGCGGTGACGTCAATGAAAGATGCGGCAAATAATATAACAACCGCTACCGTTAACTACCAACAATTGCTCCCCCACACTCTAACGGATTTGAACAAGAATACTCAACAAGTTGCGGTTAGTCCTTTAGGTGTTCCGGTGAACGGTTCATTCTATGGCACCGAGAAGGGAACGAAGACAGGTTTTCCTCCGCTAATCAATAGTATAACTACGCAGCTACATGTCGCAACACTGATAGAAGAAGCCGGAACGACGATACAGCAAGAAGCATCGCTATTTGCCTGTGATGAATTCAGCTGGCAATCGGAAGTACCTATACCATTACATCAGGTGGTATTAACAGCAGACACTTATCCGGACATTAAAAGTCAACAGGTACAAGTAAAGTTAGCCTACAGTGATGGATTTGGACGCGCTTTACAGAATTTACAAAAAGTGGCCCCTGGACTTGCTTATCAACGTACAGAAGAAGGCGAGTTAGCCGTTGATGGAAATGATAAGTTAATTGAGGCGCACACAGAAACGCGCTGGCAAGTTTCTGGGAGGGTTGAGTATAACAACAAAGGTCAGGTGGTCAGGCAATATCAACCTTACTTTGTTGACGACTGGCACTATATTACTAATACCGCCATGCGTGCACAAGGATATGCTGACACGCACTACTACGACGCCCTTGGCCGAGAGATCAAAGTAGTCACAGCGAAAGGTTTTGAACGCCGACATTACTACACACCTTGGTTTACCGTCGCTGAAGATGAGAATGACACTTGGTCTGAAGTATCACCGTCACATTAACCCTCATTAACCCCCATCAACTAACGCCTTAATATTTGGGCGTTGGTTTTTGTCTACAAGGAATTTTACCTTATGCCTACGTCCAGCTCTGCAGCTCTATTCAAGGGAACTCCCACCATTTCAGTTAAGGATAACCGTGGCTTAGCCGTTCGCACAGTTCAATATAACCGCACAACAGTAACCGATAAACTAGACTGTTTAATCACTCGCTCAACCTATAATGCAACGGGACAATTAGCATCCTCTTCCGACCCCCGTTTATTTAAACAAGGAATAAATAATATATCCCAAATAAACAACCTGTTAGGTCAGCCTCTACGTGTAGACAGTGTTGATGCAGGCTGGCATATAGCGCTTTCTGATATTGAAGGGATGCCACACAAAGAATGGGATGAATTAGGCACAGTAAGGTATTACGATTACGATGAAAGCTTTCACCGACCGATTGCAGTGCATGAACTACACACTGATATCAAGGGTGAGACCAAGCAAGTAACCGAACGCTTTGTCTATGGCGATAGTACCCAGACCAATGACAATCTCAACCTGCAACTTATCCGCCATTACGATCATGCCGGCTTGTCCGAAACAACCAGTATCAACCTAACCGGGCAACCTTTAACACAGAACCGTCAATTGTTGTTATCGAAGAGCGGCGAAAGCGACTGGCAAGAGAGCGACGAGACAGCATGGAAAGATAAACTCAATTCGACAGTTTACCCCACACAATGGACCTATAATGCCTTAGGTACAATGCTGAGCCAGCTCGATGCTAAAGGCAATCGACAACGCAGTGAATATGATGTGTCCGGTGTTTTATCAGCCAGCTACCTACTATTAGTAAATCAACCCGAGTCATCAGAAAAAACATTGGTATCTGATATTAAGTATAATGCCAACGGCCAGAAAATCCATGAGCGATCCGGAAACAAGGTTGTAACAAGCTACACCTATGATGAGCGTGATTGGCGACTAATGCAGATACTAACAGAAAGACCAGTGAAGGAAGGTCGAAATACCCAGCTTCAAAATCTGAATTATACCTATGACCCCGTGGGTAATATCGTCTCAATCAAAGACGCAACAGAGGCAACCCGCTTCTACAAAAATCAGCGCGTAGTACCTGAACAAACCTATACCTATGATGCCCTGTATCAGCTTATTACTGCTTCAGGCCGTGAAAACGACGCTCACCCGCAACAAAATTCAACTCTCCCCCCCTTACACGACGCGAGTAATTATATAAATTATAGTCGTACCTACACCTATGATAAAGCAGGAAACCTGCTCACAATTGGCCATAACGGAGCAAACCAATACACCTTGAATATGGTGGTATCGAGTAACAGTAATCGGACTGTTCAACAAATCAGTGATGACCCAATATCAGCTGACAAGGTAGATGAACTCTTTGATGCACACGGTAATTTGAAACAACTTGAGCACAGTAAAGCGTTAACCTGGGGGCGCCATAACCAGCTAAAAAAAGTGGCGCTGACGAATAAGCAACATGAGGTTTACCAGTATTCAGCACAGGGAGCTCGTATCCGAAAACTCTTGTCTGATGACGACAATGATAATGAGTCAGAAGTAATTTATCTACCGGGGCTGGAGTTGAGAACCAAGCGTGGCTCTGTGAGTGAAATCTTGCATGTCGTGACACTCATGAACACTGGACGAAGTCAGGTAAGACTGCTTCATTGGCAGGAAGACTGTTTACCATCCGATATACCAAACAACCAGTTAAGATACAACATGGATAATCACTTGGGCAGCAGTAACTTAGAGCTAAACTGCAATGCAGATATTTTGACTATGGAAGAGTATTACCCATTTGGTGGAACCGCACTATGGTCAGCCAAAAATCAGACCGAGGCGAAATATAAAACCATTCGGTATTCAGGCAAAGAGCGTGATGAAACCGGGCTTTATTACTATGGCTATCGATACTATATGCCATGGATGGGCCGCTGGCTAAACCCGGATCCAGCCTGGACGGTGGATGGGCTAAACCTGTATCGGATGGTGAGGAATAACCCGGTTACTTTGGTTGACAATAACGGCTTATCTCCTTCACCTGTGGGCAATTATGAAGTTGAAGTAACAACTGTTAATTCTATAAAATTTTCATTCGCAGCTCATAACTCTAAACCATTAACCTTTAATAAGGAGAAAGAGCGATATGATAATTCCAATGAATTTTCATTGGTAATGGTCAATGATGGAGACCCTTCGGGCTTTTTATTTTCCGATGAAGAGTTATTAGATAATATCCGCGATTACACTGAAAAATTTGAAAAGATTAAGGGTTTAAATATAACGCAAGAAAAGATAAGAGACAATATTAATTTGGGCGTAAATATATCTGAATATTTACATAATTCTGCATCGGAATATTCTAATAGCTTAAAAAATAGAAATTTAAATGATTATCACCCAGACTATCATACTACACAGGAGTATTTTGCTGTTGTAAAGAAAAAAGATAAAGAAAACATTGGCAAACGTAAAATTTATGCCTTAGGAGAAGCTCATACTTTTACTGACTTTAGAAATAAAACAAGAGACATATCTATTGCATCCCTTGTAGCTCATCCTTACACTCAGGTTAAAAAGGATATGACAAATAGCATTAATGATTATGATAAGGAATACGACGTGAAGAGAGTCGGCAGTTATGCAACGACCAAAATGATAAGTAAACTTATCGGGAGTGAGGGGCGACGCTACAAAACAAGAATAATAACAGAAGCGGTGAATGTACGATCAGCAGCCATAGCGTCGAAGTATGGCGCAAAGCACATGCCATGAACAGTAAAATAATGACCTGTTAATTTTACTGTTCATAATAGGTATAGACTGGTATTTTCCTGTCTATACACCCAGACAAACCACTCAAAGCTCTTTCAATCGACAGCTGGAAGGGCTGACTGTTGTGGTTAACCAGAACAGTACTTGAAGGATTGTGCTAGCAAGTTAAAGAGTTCAAGAAACTTGGCCAGTAGTTAGCCTTCAAGTATGGTTTGTAACTTAAACAATCCTTCCACCTGTGTAATTACCTATCATTAACTTAATCATATTAAGGATAGGTAATTATGACCAAGCAAGAACTTGAAGTCTTTGCTGAGGAAGCTATAAAAGGTTTGAAATTTCCCCCAAGATCTCCTCAATTTTAGCCAAATCCTCACTAAAATCACGGTTAAATCAGAGCTTGATGAGCATCTAGGTTATGAAAAAAACCAGAAAAATTCTTCAATAAATTATCGGAATGGTGCATCTACCAAAACACTAAAAACAGAAGATAGTTAATTTGAACTTAAGTGCCTAGGTTTAATTTATACCTACAAATGACTGGCGCTAACGAAAGAATATCTATTTACATAGGCTACAGGATAAAATGTTCTGACTATGAATTTATCACCCGCACCTGTATCATAACCAAGCTACTGAAATTATAGCTATAAAGCTACGTCAGCAAGACCATATTAAACCAGTAATAGGACACTATGGAAAAGAAAAACCAAGGCATACAATCTGTAGAGCAAGCCTTTGAGATTATCGATTTTTTCTCTAACAAAAATCACGCA